>CETY01454976.1_pt1 | contig 141530 bp, 115 predicted proteins | sample 361551 | NCBI WGS metagenome assembly CETY01 (sample SAMEA2623135, study PRJEB7988) | marine metagenome | biome: marine biome (ENVO:00000447); feature: deep chlorophyll maximum layer (ENVO:xxxxxxxx); material: "saline water (ENVO:00002010), including plankton (ENVO:xxxxxxxx)" | depth 45 m | reverse complement strand
TGTGTGTGTCCCACGCATGAAACCTGTGGGTGTCCAATACAGCTTCCCTTATCACGCAGTATGTAATAAAGGTTTCTTTTTTTTGTCACCGATTGGTCACAGTTAATTTTTAATCTGTGCATTAATTAATCGCAATGAGGTGCAAGGTGATGAACTTAAAATCCTTGACCAAATACGATACAGATCTTTTTTATTTCATTTACCGGCTAACGGTGAAAAGAGACTGTCGCAGCATTATCTGGTTATCCAAAACCGGCGACGGATACCTTTATTTTGTGATCGGCATGCTACTTTGGGCCTTTGAACCCGAGCATGGCGAGCTATTCCTCTATACCGCGCTGATGGCATATGCGTTGGAACTTCCTATCTATGTGCTGCTTAAGAAAATGTTCAAGCGACCACGCCCCTGTGATTTTCTAATGAATTTAACAGCACATGTCACTCCCTCAGATAAGTTCTCTTTGCCGTCAGGACACACGGCAGCCGCATGGCTTATGGCCAGTATAGTGGCGCACTATTATCCGCCCTTTGCCGTATTGGCCTATTGCTGGGCCTTACTGATAGGGCTATCAAGAGTACTGCTTGGTATTCACTATCCTTCTGATGTCGTAGCGGGAACCTTACTTGGTATCACTATTGCGTCGTTGAGTATTTCCATTCTGGGGTAACATGAAATTATTGTATGGCGTGCAAGGTACCGGCAACGGGCATATTGCACGAGCACGAATTATGGCGGCTGCCCTTTCGCAGCGTTCAGATATTGACGTTGATTTTGTTTTTACCGGCCGCGCGCCCGATAAATACTTTGATATGGATGTGTTTGGACAGTACCAAACGCTTACAGGGCTAAGCTTTGTTACGAAACGAGGGCGCGTGGATCGCTGGGCGACATTACGCCAAGCGAACGTCAGCCAGTTCATCAAAGATGTGAGGCATTTTGATGCCTCAGGTTACGACTTATTAGTTAACGACTTTGAGCCGGTAACAGCATGGGCGGCTAAACGTCAAAATATTCCCTCCATATCAATTAGTCACCAAGCGGCGTTTGCCTACGATGTACCAAAATCTGGTGATACCCTTATTGACAAAGTTCTCATGAAAAACTTCGCCCCTACCGACATTCAGTTGGGTGTGCACTGGTATCATTTTAATCAACCCATTATTCCGCCATTTGTGGCAGACAAACCCGCTTCTATGCCCGGAAAAGGTCATATTCTTGTGTATTTGCCCTTTGAGGATGTGGCTGATATACAACAAATGTTAGAGCCTATTAGCGATCAAGTTTTTCAGTGTTTTCACCCCAATATCAGTGAAATCAAAGAAGCAGGACATATCCAATGGAATCCCACGTCTAAGCAGCATTTTCAGCGGGCATTGCAGCATTGTAGTGGTGTCATCGCAAACGGGGGCTTCGAACTTTCAAGCGAAGCATTGCAACTAGGTAAAAAGTTACTTATCAAGCCACTACATGGGCAATTTGAGCAATTATCAAACGTGCTGACGTTGAATAAACTCGACCTTTGCCAAACCTTATTTCAATTAGATACTGATATTGTTGAAGAATGGCTAGAAGCACCAGACATCGAAGCCATTGCCTTTCCAGACAATCCAGACGTTCTTATCGATTGGCTCAAAAAAGGGGATTGGAAAGACACACAAACTTTATGCAACGAACTTTGGCAAAACGTGCATTATGGCGATAAAACCCAAGAACGCTTATTGGCTCTTGCATTTTAATCCCGCAATGCGATGATAGCGGCATTTGATGTAGCTTTTGCGGGAAATTTCGTGCTTAAAAAGTGGGTTGTACTAGTTTTTATCACCATGGCATTAACAGGCTGTGGTTACAAAGGGGCGCTATATATTCCTCAAGCGCCTGAGCAAAATGCACCTGACGATGAGTCGAATAATGCAGTGCCTTCAAGCACCTTGCCACGCTCCCCCACCTCCACCTCGGGAGAATCTAATTAATGGATTTTTTTGCTTATAAAAACAACCAACTTTTTGCCGAAGATGTTGCCGTCAGTGACATCGTTAAATCTCATGGCACCCCTTTATACGTCTACTCGCGTGCAACATTAGAGCGCCATTGGCATGCGTTTAACGACGCTATAGGCGAACACCCTCACCTTATTTGCTACGCAGTGAAAGCCAACTCAAACCTTGGTGTTTTAAGTGCCTTGGCAAAACTAGGCTCTGGCTTCGACATTGTCTCTGGCGGTGAACTCGCACGGGTGATTGAAGCAGGCGGAGATGCCAGCAAAGTTGTATTTTCAGGGGTAGGTAAGAAGGCCGATGAAATTGCTTACGCGCTAAATCAAGGCATCATGTGCTTTAACGTAGAGTCTGAACCTGAATTACATCGTATTAATGAAGTCGCTGGCAAACTGGGCAAAACCGCTCCCATTTCTTTGCGTATTAATCCAGATGTTGATGCCAAAACCCACCCTTATATTTCTACTGGGCTGAAAGCCAATAAGTTTGGTATTGCCCGTGAACGCGCCATTCAAACCTACGAGTTAGCCGCTTCACTCCCTCATCTCAATGTAGTGGGTATGGACTGCCACATTGGTTCTCAGCTTACGGAAATTGGCCCCTTTGTTGATGCACTAGAGCGTTTGCTTATTCTCATTGATGAATTAGCTGAAAAAGGCATTGTCATTTCCCACCTCGATGTAGGGGGTGGATTAGGGGTTACCTACAATGATGAAGCTCCTCCACATCCAAAAGAATACGCAGCTGCCATGGCTGAAAAAATGACGGGCCGTGAACAGCTCAAGCTCATTTTAGAACCAGGCCGAGCCATTGCCGCCAACGCTGGTATCTTGGTTACCGAAGTTGAGTTTATCAAGCAAGGGGAAGAGAAAAGTTTCGCCATTGTTGATGCTGCCATGAACGATTTACTGCGCCCAGCCCTTTACTCAGCATGGCAAAATATTATTCCTGTAAATCAACAAACCTCCTCTACGCCTTGTCTTTATGACGTGGTAGGGCCGGTATGCGAAACCGGTGATTTCATTGGTAAAGACCGCGAACTGGCCATTGCCCCAGGTGACTTACTAGCCGTAAGAAGCGCGGGTGCCTATGGTTTTGTGATGGCATCAAACTACAACAGCCGCTGCCGCCCAGCTGAAATAATGGTGGATGGTGACGAGTCAATTGTTGTGCGAGAACGAGAAATTCAAAAAGATCTCTGGAAAGGTGAGCATAAACTTACGTAAACTAGGGTCAAATTTAAAATAAAGATGCGCGGTTAATGCAGGTTCAGTTTTCAAAAATGCACGGTCTGGGTAATGACTTTATGGTGATTGATAACGTCACCCAGAACGTCTTTTTCTCAAAAGAGAAAATTCAGCAGTTAGCAAATCGAAATTTTGGTATCGGGTTTGATCAACTTCTCATGGTTGAACCTCCCTACGATCCTGAACAAGATTTCCATTATCGTATCTTTAACGCAGATGGCTCTGAGGTGGAACAGTGCGGTAACGGCGCACGTTGCTTTGCCCGATTTGTTAAACAAAAAGGCTTAATTAATCGCAACAAAATTGTGGTGAGTACGAAAGCGGGAAAAATGGTGTTGTACCTAGAAAAAGACGGGCAAGTTACCGTTAATATGGGCAAACCAGACTTTGTACCCGCTAATATTCCACTGAAAGCGAATAAACAAGAAAACACCTATATCTTGCGTCTTGATGATAAAACCTTATTTTGTGGTGCGGTGTCCATGGGCAACCCTCACTGCGTCATTGAAGTTGAGAACGTAGATACTGCCGACGTGCTGGATATTGGGCCATTGGTTGAAAGCCATGAACGCTTCCCTGAAAGGGTGAATGTTGGCTTTATGCAAATCATTAATGAGTCGCATATTCGGCTACGTGTATTTGAGCGGGGCTCCGGTGAAACACTCGCATGTGGAAGCGGTGCGTGCGCAGCAGTTGCAATTGGTCAAATACAAGGTAAATTAAGTAAGGATGTTCGGGTAGACTTACCCGGAGGAACACTGAGGATCCGCTGGCCTGGCCCAGATAGTGTGCTAAAAATGACAGGCCCAGCTGAACACGTCTACGACGGACAAATAAACCTATGAGTGAAATTTCAGGGCAAACGAGCGCTTCTGCATTGGTGGAGGTATTTTCTGGTGACAGTACGTTATCGCCGCAAGATGTGTACACCTTCTTAGCACAAAACCCTGATTTTTTTATACGCTATCCTGAGTTACTCGAAAAAATTAAAATTCCCCATGCGCAGAAAGGCAGTATTTCTTTAGTCGAAATTCAAAGCGAACAGCTTCGAAAGAAAGTACGCCAACTCAACCTTAAGCTGTCGCAGTTAGTTAGCATTGCCAAGCAAAACGAAAAGATTTATCGCGTTTACACCGACCTCAACGTTCAGCTTCTACGCTGCGAAAGCGTTGCCGAGGTGCAGTTTACGCTGGAAGATGTATTGCAAGAGCGGTTGCAATTGTCCTCAGCGGTTATTAAGAGTTTTAAAGGCCCTCACGCTATTCCTGAATTACAAAAGCGGCTGTTTACTGAGAAGCGATTTAAATCGTCGTCGTTCTTTTTCGGTCGCTTATCGCAACATGAGCGCCAATTATTATTTGCGGAAAGCAGTGCCGAATCTGTTGCCCTTATTCTGCTTGGTGACCAAGAAGATTTGGGCATCTTAGGGATAAGCAGTAGCGATGCCAGCCATTTTACTCCAGACATGGACACCTTGTTATTGCAACAACTTCAGCAAGTGCTAAACATTATCTTACCTGAGATGATGGGGTATTAGTTTTCGTGGAAGCGGAAACATTGCTTAGTCCCAACTGCCAACACTGGCTTGATAAATTTATTTTACACTTACAAGTGGAACGTGGCCTATCAGCTCACACACTCAGTAATTATCAGCGCCAACTCCAAGACATCGCAAAGACACTTCATCTTCAGGAGTGGTCTAGCATTACCCCTGTAGATGTAAAACGTGTCATGGCTAATGCCAAGTTGGCTGGGCATAAGCCGCGCAGTATTGCCCTTCGTTTGTCTGCACTGCGTACCTTTTGCCAATACCTTATAGAGCAAAAACAACTGTTCAGTAACCCTGTGGAAGGAGTTTCAGCGCCCAAACAAGGCAAGCCATTGCCCAAACAACTCAGCGTTGATGAAATGCAGCAACTGTTAAGCAATGACGCACAAAGTAGCGGCGATGAAGGCATTGCGTGTCGCGATGCGGCTATGTTCGAGTTGCTATACGGCTGTGGCTTGCGGTTAAGTGAACTCACGGGTCTAAACCTAAGTGATTATCAAAAAGATGGCACCATTAGGGTAATGGGAAAAGGCAGTAAACAGCGCATTCTTCCTTTGGGTCGTCAAGCACAACGGGCGTTAAACGCGTGGCTAAAAGTTCGACCTGCATACACAACACCCTATGAAAATGCTGTCTTCGTAAGTAAACGTAAAACCCGCATATCAAATCGACAGGTGGCAAACCGGCTAAATCATCTCGCCCAACAACAACATCTTTCACAAACCGTCAGCCCGCACAAACTGCGCCATTCCTTCGCCACACACGTATTGGAATCTAGCGGCGATTTACGAGCAGTACAAGAGTTGTTGGGTCACGCCAATTTATCAACAACCCAAGTGTATACACACCTCGATTTTCAACACCTCACCAAAGTGTATGATGCCGCGCACCCTAGAGCACATAAAAAATAATGAAGGCAGCGTAATTTATGCAGTTTTTTCGATCTCTTCACGCCGTAAAGGCCATGACCTTTGATCTCGATGACACCCTTTACAATAATGAGCCCATTATTCAACGCGCGGAACGGGCACTTCAGCAACATATTCGAACCCACCACCCACGCGCGGCAGCACTAACCGCACAGCAATGGCTTCATCTTAAGAACAGCGCTATTGCCACGCGACCGGAATTAGCCTCAGATATGGGGCAGCTTCGCCTCACCGTGTTACGACAAGCGTTAACAGACGATGCTCAGGAACAAACATGGGATGAAGGCAAATTAGACGACGCAGTTATGGCCTGTTTTCACTGCTTTTACAACGCGCGTAGCCAGTTCACGTTAGCGGAAGAAATACATACAACATTAAAAACCTTAAGTGAACGTATGCCTCTCGTTGCTATTACCAATGGCAACGTCAATGCTAAGGCGATAGGCATAGACGCTTATTTTGACGACATTTATCACGCCAATCTATCTCGCCCTATGAAACCTTCACCAGTCATGTTTGAACAAGCGGCAGACAAACTAGGCATTGCGCCTCAGCATATTCTGCATGTGGGAGATAATTTACAAAAAGATGTGTATGCATCAATTAACGCTGGCTTTCAATCGGCTTGGTATGCCTGTAATCGCCCCATGGCGTTACAGCTAGAGAAAGTGTCAGTGCTGCCCCATGTCGTGTTGGACAATTTGTCTGAACTACTGGCGTTTTAGCCGCGAGGCTTGCCCTAACTTACTGGTCAAGCCGCACAGGTAAAATACTTAAACGTTGTCTTCTAGCACGTTTTGCCGCATAGACTCGCAAGGATTTTTGCATACTGGCCTGCCCACTACCTTAGCTGGCACACCTACAACGGTAACATGGGGAGGCACATGATTAAGTACCACGCTACCTGCGCCAACTTTCGCACCTTCACCCACTTCAATATTACCAAGAATTTTGGCCCCTGCCCCCACTAAGACACCCTGACGAATTTTTGGATGGCGGTCGCCAGATTCGTTGCCGGTACCACCAAGGGTGACACTTTGTAAAATAGAAACATTGTCTTCTATGACTGCAGTTTCACCCACTACAATACCGGTGGCGTGGTCAAACATAACACCTTTACCGATACGGGCGGCTGGGTGAATGTCTACACCAAAACTCGACGAGTTACGGCTTTGCAAAAATAAGGCAAGCTGGTGTCGTCCATGCAGCCATAAATAGTGTGCCATTCGATGCACTTGCACCGCATGAAAACCCTTGAAATGCAGTAGAGGAGTTAGGTAATCACCCACTGCGGCATCTCGCGCCTTAATGGCTTGAATGTCAGCAATGGCCGCTTCGCTGATACCGGGTTCAAGCAAATAAGCTTCGTCAAACACCTCTCGAATGGCCAAAGCAGGCATAACGTCATCGGCCATTTTATTAGATAAAATAAAGCTCAGAGACGACTCAAAATTATGATGTGCCAACACACTGGCATGCACATAGCTCGATAGTAACGGCTCACTCTCTGCAACTTTATGTGCTTCTTGTTTCAGCGACGTCCAAAAATCGATGGGCGCAGACATGGCATTCATTGGCGTTTCCTATAAGAAGTGTCTAACCTAATACCGCGGTACGCAAACACGTAACCCGTATTCATCGTTATTTTACCTGAGTTTACTGGCTAGCTGTACACAAGTGTTACCCAGCAAGCGTATTATTCGATCAATTTGTCGAATAACTTTGCTATAGGTTATTCCACACACAACTAACGAGTGCCATCCGCGCCTTTTCACTATGCATTGAAAAAGGGAGAGTTGAAAAACTGGACTGTATAAATTAACAGTCAGCTGGCATAATACCGCGGTTATTCATTGCAACGAATTAGGTAAATCACACTATGGATGTATCCAGACTGCTTGACGAGCTCAACGACAAACAACGTGAAGCGGTAGCTGCGCCCTTATCAAATGCCCTTGTACTGGCAGGCGCCGGTAGTGGTAAAACCCGTGTTTTGGTGCATCGTATAGCCTGGTTAATGGAAGTCGAAAACATCACGCCCTTCTCCATATTAGCCGTAACCTTCACCAATAAAGCGGCCAGAGAAATGCGTGGTCGTATTGAATCGTTAATGGGTAGAAGCTTACACAACATGTGGATTGGCACATTCCATGGCCTTGCCCACCGGCTGCTTCGTGCCCACCACGCAGAAGCAGGCTTGCCGGAAAACTTCCAGATTCTTGATTCTGACGATCAATATCGGCTTATTAAACGTATTTTAAAAGCCATGAATTTAGACGAAAAACACTGGGCGCCTCGCCAAGTGCAATGGTACATCAACGGCAATAAAGACGAAGGTTTACGTCCGCAACATATTGAAACCCATGGCGATCACATTCAAAAGAAGATGCGCGAAATATACGCCGCATATCAAGATGCTTGTGACCGCTCAGGCCTTGTCGACTTTGCCGAATTATTATTAAGAGCGCACGAGCTCTGGGCCAAGAACCCAGACGTTTTAGCCCACTATCAGCGCCGTTTTCGTGCAGTCTTAGTAGACGAATTTCAAGATACCAATAACATTCAATATGCATGGCTTCGCATGTTGTGCAGCGGCGACACCAACAATATTATGATTGTGGGGGATGATGACCAGTCTATCTATGGCTGGCGTGGTGCTAACGTAGACAATATTCAGCATTTCCTTAAAGATTTCGACAACCCAACCACGGTTCGTCTTGAGCAAAATTACCGCTCCACCGGCAATATCTTAAAAGCGGCTAACACAGTCATTGATAACAATACCGGCCGGTTGGGCAAAGAGCTTTGGACTGAAGACGGTCAAGGCGAGCTTATCTCGGTATACGCCGGCTTTAATGAATTAGATGAAGCGCGCTTTATTGTCTCTAAAATTAAAGACTGGCTACATCAAGGCAATGCATTAAAAGATACCGCTATTTTATACCGTAACAACGCCCAGTCGCGGGTACTCGAAGAAGCCCTCTTGCACGAAGGCATCGCTTACCGTATTTATGGGGGATTACGATTCTTCGAACGCCAAGAAATTAAAGACGCGCTTGGTTATTTACGTATGATCAACCACCCGCATGATGACGCGGCCTTTGAGCGTGTTGTGAATACACCAAGTCGTGGTATTGGCGAAAAAACCTTGTCTCAAGTGCGAGAAACGGCTCGTGCGCACAACTGCTCTATGTGGCAAGCCAGCCAATTGCTGATCAATGAAAAAGCGTTAAAAGGGCGGGCGTTAAATGCCATGCAAAGCTTTGCGCTCTTAATAAGCGAGCTAGAACAGGCCACCACTGAAGCGCCTCTCGAAGAGCAAGCTGATGTTGCTATACGTCAATCTGGCTTGTATGCCATGTACCAAGCGGAGCGAGGCGAGAAAGCGCAAGCCAGATTAGAAAACTTAGAAGAATTAGTCACGGCGTGTAAGCAGTTTATTGTGCCCGAAGAAGCGGAAGAAATGACGCCCCTTTCCGCCTTTCTCGCCCACGCGTCACTTGAAGCCGGCGAACAACAAGCCGATAAAGATCAAGACGCAGTCCAAATGATGACGATACATACTGCAAAGGGCTTAGAGTTTCCTCTTGTTTTCATGGCCGGTGTAGAAGAAGGGATGTTTCCCAGCCAAATGACCAACGACGAACCCGGCAGAATGGAAGAAGAGCGTCGCCTCTGTTATGTGGGCATGACACGGGCTATGCAAAAGTTATATATTACCTATGCAGAAAGTCGCCGCTTGTATGGCCAAGATAAATATCATACGGCGTCTCGCTTTATTAAGGAAATACCTGCAGACTGTGTAGAAGAAGTTCGCTTACGCACCACTATTTCGCGGCCCGTTCACAATCGATTTAGCCAAGCAACGTCACATGCCTCCTTTGAAGATACCGGGTTTCAACTGGGTCAGCGGGTTGTGCATAGGAAGTTTGGCGAAGGTATTGTATTAAATTACGAAGGCAGCGGCGAGCACGCACGCGTACAAGTAAATTTTGATGAATTTGGTACCAAATGGTTGGTGCTAGCATACGCTAAGTTGGAGCAAGCGTAACCCTTTGGCAAGGCAGCCTACGATTAAGTAGAGTGATATGCAGCAACATGTGCTGGTGATAGAGAATAATCACACCAACGTAGACATCGTTTCAAAACTTGTTCGCAAGGCTGGCCTCATTCCGGTGGGTGCAAGTTCACTAACCGAAGCGAAAGTACGCTTTGCCAATAGGGTGCCAGAGCAATTTTTGTGCGCTGTTGTGGCTTATGTGCTGCCCGATGCCAAGCAAGGTGAAGCCATAGATTTCACCATTGAAGCTTACATTCCGACTATCGTGACCACTGAAAACCTCGACGCCTGTACCCGCGACAAGGTGCTGTCCAAAGATGTTGTAGACTACATTCCCAAAGAAAATGCGCAAAACTACGACTATCTTAACCGTTTGCTGGCACGGTTAGAAAAAAACAAATCTACCGGCGTCATCGTTGTCAGCACCCATCGTGTGCAACGTAAGCACATGATCTCACTACTTATTCGTCATAACTTTGTAGTATATGATTGCCTCACTGCCCATGACGCCATGCGCTTGTTGTCGCAACATCAACATATTCGTCTTGTGATTACAGATAATCAATTACCCGATATGTCGGGCACGTATTTTGTTTCCAGCCTACGCAAGGCGTTTTCAAAAGAGCAACTGGCAATTATGGGGATTGCCGGAGGACAGGGAATGCTCATGTCGGCGCATTTTATAAAAAGTGGCGCGAACGATTTTTTACGTCTGCCTTTTTGTCATGAAGAGTTTTTGTGTCGTGTGATGCAAAATGTGGAATACATTGAAAGCGTAGAAGCCATTCGACGGGCGGCGAACACAGATTACCTCACTGGGCTACCGAACAGGCGGCACTTTTTTTACACAGTCACCGTCAAACATCAAACATTGTCTAATAGTCACGCCCTTGCGCTTATCGACTTAGATCACTTTAAGCGTATCAACGACACTTATGGTCATGATGCAGGAGACAGTGTATTAAAGACAGTGGGGCGGCTATTAGAAGATGCCTTTAGCGAACACATCGTTGCGCGCTTTGGCGGCGAAGAATTTTGTGTGTACTTCCCTTACCATGATGGTCGTTACGCCAAAGATCAACTCGATGCTTTTCGCGTTACATTAGAAAAGCAGGCCATTTTGGTTACCGACGCTACGGTTAATGTTACCTGTAGCATCGGTATTGCTGATCATACCACACAAAGTATTGAAGAGCTTCTTAGTGCCGCCGACAGACAACTGTATTGCGCGAAAAATAACGGCAGAAATCAAATAAGCTATAACACCACACCGTTAGCCGGTTGACCTTTCTAGGGATTTTCTGGCCTTTCTTTGCTGAGAATAAGCCATCAAAGAGTCCACACTGAACACCGCTAACGCCAACCAGACAAAGCCGAATGTCACTAGCCTCGACTCTTCCAAAGGTTCCTCATACAAGCTTACCGCTAGAACAAACATAAGCGTAGGTCCTATGTATTGAAAAAAGCCCAGTGTTGAATACATGATACGGCGCGCCGCGGCCGTAAAGCATAATAGGGGCGCCGTGGTAACCACACCCGCGGCTAGCAGTAATACATTTAATGACATGCTATTACTCAATAAGTCACTGTATGCAGAGCCAAACATAAGCCAATAAATGAGGGCAAAAGGCGAGAGCATTAACGTTTCAATAAACAAACCGGGTAATGAATCTACCGCTACCTTTTTTCGTAATAAGCCATAAATACTAAAACTGAACGCCAGCACAAGTGCAATCCAAGGCAAATACCCATAGGAAAATACCAGTACTGCAACGCCAATAACCGCAAGCCCTACTGCCAGCTTTTGATAGCGCCTAAGGCGTTCTCCTAAAAATACGCGGCCCAAGAACACATTTAATAAGGGATTAATGTAGTAACCTAAGCTGGCATCCAGGATATGGTCGTTATTAATAGCCCAGATAAACAGCAACCAATTTGCCCCTAATAATAAGCCTGCTACAAATAATACCTGCATGACTTTGCGATTTTTAACGGCCGCAAAGACCTTTGGCCATTGCTTTAATCCAAAAATTAAAACGAACAACAGTAACGCCGACCAAATTACCCTGTGCATCAATATTTCAGCCGCAGGGATCATCGCTAGCTGTTTAAAATACAAGGGCGCCACACCCCACATAGAATACGCAGCAATGGCACACAAAACACCGACTTTAGCGGCAGAGGTAGCAGTAACAGATTGAGACAAGCCTAACTCCAGCGAGTAATAAAACGAAGACACCATAAAAGCAGCAATAAGACACTTACAGTAAAAAGAGTGAACCTAAGCCGAGAAATGCCACGAAGCCAACGATGTCTGTGACTGTGGTTAATATAACTGAACCTGACAAGGCGGGGTCTATTTTCAGCTTATCCAAAATCACAGGCACAAATACCCCCGCCAGTGCCGCCGCCACTATATTGAATAAAATGGCTAGACAAATCACAACACCAAGCAAGACATCGGTAAACCAAAAATACGCCACCACCCCAATAACAAGGGCCCAAATAACGCCGTTTACTCCACCCACTTTTAACTCTTTCACCATAAGCGCGCGTATATTGGCACTGGTAACTTGCCCTAAGGCCAGCCCTCGCACAATCAGCGTAAGGGTTTGGCTACCTGCAATACCACCCATGCTGGCCACCACTGGCATCAACACCGCTAACGCCACAACCTGTTGCAGCGTGGCTTCGAAAAGGCCGATAAACCAAGAAGCTAAAAATGCTGTTAGCAAATTAATACCCAACCAAAGCGCACGATTACGAGCACTTTTTGCCACCGGCGAGAATAAATCTTCATCTTCATCCATACCTGCCGAGGCCATCACTTGGCGCTCATAAAACTCATTAATCAATTCACTGGCAGAGGTAATATCCAAGCGCCCTATAAGCTTGCTGTTCTCATCCACAACAGGAAGGGCAGACAAACCGGAGCGCTGTACTTGCAAAGACGCGGTAGAAACCTCTTCTGTAGCATCTAATATTGCAGCGCTTTCTTCTGCTAACTGAACGAGTGATGTATGTTCTTGTGCTGCAAACAGCTTGTTCACTTTGACCAACGCAGAAAACTGGCCCGAGCGATTGACCAAATAGATGCTGTCACAGTGTTGCGGCAATTCACGACGCAAAAGCCTTAACCCCTCTCGCACTTTTGCATTCGCTGGCAATACCAGTAGTTCGTGGTTTACCCAGTGACCCACTTGCGAATCAGGGAACTGAGTAGCTTCGCGAAAGTACTTTCTTTCTTGGCTATCTAGCGTTTGGTAGGCTAAATCCACCAGCTTTGTGGGTAATGAGTCGAGAAGCTCAAGCAAGTCTTCGGCGTCAATGTCGGAGAAAATAGAGGCCCATTCGTGATGCGCCGTGGCATCAATCAGAATTTCTCGGGGGTCACTACGCATCTCCACCAGCACGGAAAGCTTTTTATCCCGTGGCACGCCTTCCCAAATAATGAGGCGTCGCTCAACCGGCAATGACTCTAGAAGTGAGGCAATATAAACCGTGTCTTGGCTACTTAGTGCAGTTAAAATAACCGCTGGGTCGTCGCCCATGCTGTCGGTGACAAATTCTTCAATCAAATCTGGCAAGGGTTCTGCCACACTGCACCTCCAAAAAATTTAGATGACTACCCCAACATATAAGTGCCCGTACCAAATGCGATATGATCACCCGCTTCGTTGTGTAGCTCCATTCTGCACACGGCTAATTTACTCCCTTTTCGAATAACCGCCGCCGTGGCAATAAAATGCGTGCCTCTTCCGGGTCGTAAGTAGTCCACGCGCATATCTACCGTACCCATTGTTGCGAGCCGCTTTTGCAAGCTGAGTAACTCGCTATCTTGCGTTTGATGAATAGTTTCAATAATGGCAGTAATGCCGCCTACGGTATCTAATAAACTTGCTGTCACACCGCCGTGAAGGATTTTTTGCAAGGGGTTTCCAGTTAATGCTTCACGCCATGCTAGATGTAACTCTACGCCCTGACCTCGTGGGATAAAGTCTAAACCCAACAATTGGTTAAATGGCATTGTATCACGGAACAAACTGATTACATGCGTAATCATTTTCTCTCGCAAAGGGTTTAATTGGGTGTGTGTCTCAGACATATAAATCGCCTCTTCTTAATGTCGTCTCTCAAGCGAGATTAGCCCAATACACACAAGCCAATTGTTTTATCTATTGATACTTGAATATTTTAATCCTGAATTTTAGTCCAGTTTTTACGTTTCTCCCGTGAAGATTGGATGAAAAAGGCGTAAAATCCCCCGTTATGACAACTGCAATCCCCAACACCACACAAGACTCACCCTTACCTCCCGCCGCTACGCCTGAAACCGTGCTAAAAGACGTGTTTGGTTATGACGCTTTTCGCGAGGGACAGGGTGATGTTATCCACCACGTTTGTAACGGGGGGGATGCCTTAGTATTGCTACCCACTGGCGGTGGTAAGTCGTTGTGTTACCAAATTCCAGCGTTAGTGATGCAGGGCACTACCATCGTGGTGTCACCGTTAATTTCATTAATGCAAGATCAGGTGGAACAACTACTCGCGCTTGGGGTAAGCGCCGCATACCTAAATTCAACGCTACCGACCGACACCCAATCGGACATTGCAGATAAACTCATTAACGGCAAATTAGATTTGCTCTACGTATCGCCAGAACGTTTACTTCAGTTTGGTTTCCAGCAAACCTTAAAACACGCTGATATTTCTCTGTTTGCGATAGATGAAGCACATTGTGTGTCGCACTGGGGGCACGATTTCAGACAAGACTATCGCGCGCTTGGGCAGATAAAGTCACGGTTTAAAGATATTCCTGTTATTGGCTTAACAGCCACTGCTGATGCAGCCACACAACAAGATATTCTAACCCAACTTCAGTTAGACGCGCCTTTGGTGTACAAGGGCAGCTTTGACAGGCCCAATATCCGCTATCGCGTCATGTCGAAATATAAGGCGTTCGAGCAAGTCGTTGCTTATGTAAAACAACAAGATGGCAGTGGAATTATCTACTGTAATAGCCGGGCGAAAGTTGACGATTTACATGCAAAGCTATTTCGTCAGGGCTTCCGGTGCGCTGCCTATCATGCTGGGCTAGATACCGATGAACGAGAGTTTGTTCAGCGTCAATTCCTTACCGACAAAATTGATATTGTGGTGGCAACTGTTGCCTTTGGCATGGGCATCAACAAATCCAACGTGCGCTACGTCGTGCATCATGATGTTCCCCGAAGTATAGAAAGCTATTATCAAGAAACCGGTCGCGCGGGGCGTGACGGCCTCGAATCGGAAGCCTTACTCTTATTTGATGAGAAAGACGCTGCGCGGGTCAAGCAGTGGATAAGCCAAGGTGAACTGGAAGACAGAAACCAAATTGAGTTGCAAAAATTTGCTGCCATGGAAGCCTTTTCTGAAGCACAAACCTGTCGCCGCCAAGTACTGCTGAACTATTTTTCACAATTCAGTGATAGCGCCTGTGGCAACTGCGATATCTGTCTTGACCCACCTAAAATGATAGATGGCACTGTGATAAGTCAAAAAGTGTTGTCCTGTGTACTGCGCTTACAACAGCAAGCGGCTACTCAGTATGTTATTGATGTATTGCGAGGAAAGCAGCTTAAACGTCTGCAAGAGGCGGGACATCATCAGCTCTCCACGTATGGTATAGGCAAAGACAAGTCCGACAGTTATTGGCATAACATCATTAATCAACTTATTCACAAAGGCCTTATCCGGGTGGATATTACCGCCAACGCGGCACTACGGTTAACCGAAGCAGCTCGGCCTGTATTGAAGGGCGAAATTGCCATTCAGCTTGCTACGCCAAGGTTAGAATTCAAGCCTGATAAAAAAGCCAAACAAGCGCCGAGTAATTATGATCGCACCCTCTTTATGAGGCTCAAGCATTTGCGCAAAGTACTGGCGGAAGAAAATGAAGTCCCCCCTTACGTGGTGTTTAGTGATGCCACGTTAGTGGACATGGCCTCTAAGCTTCCCACCACCAAAGACACCATGCTAGATGTCAGTGGTGTTGGGCAAACTAAACTCACCCGCTATGGCGACGCCTTTATGCAGCTTATTGGCGACTACGTTAATCGCGAAGCCTAGTGCGAGAGAATTGCAACAAGCGCGCCGAAAACTAGGCGTAGGCGTATTCACCGCCTTTTGCTAAGGCTTGTTGGTAAGCGGGACGGGCATGAACTCGCTTCACATAACCTTGTATGGCGGCGAAATCTTTTGCCTTTCCACTGGCCACGAGTGATTCAAGCGGGAATATCATTTGCACATCTGCCCCCGTGGGCTCGTCCCCAGCAAACCATGTGTGACTGGCAAGATACGACTCTACATAGCGTAAGCTTTGTGCCAAATTTGGCCCGTAATAGGCATTTAAAATTCCATCCACCAGCTTGTTCGTAATTGGTTTAATGAAAAACGGTTTTGCGCCTTTTTGCCTGGCTTTTTCCAACACCAGATTGGCCACCAGTGGCGGCATTAATGAGCCTTCGGCAAAATGCAACCAGAACAGATACTGCTGCAGTGCCTCGCCTTCAGTCGGTGAACAAAAGCTCTCTGACGCATAATGACGTACGAGGTACTCAACAATGGCACCCGATTCGGCAATGGCGCCGTCGGGCGTACTTAGCACAGGTGAACGGCCAAGGGGATGCACCGCTCTAAGCGAGTCTGGAGCCAAATTAGTTGTGCTGTCTCGTTGATAATGTTCAAGCTGGTAACTTACCCCAAGTTCTTCCAGCAGCCATAATATACGTTGTGAGCGCGAATTATTTAAATGATGTAAAGTGAGCATACCTCTCCCTAAGCTGTTTTTTGTAGGTGTTATTATTCCGCCTTCTACTATATACACAAATTCGCTTGGGGTAGTTTACTTCACGACAAATTTGCCATGTAATTTACTCACAATGACCCATTACCCCCTAGCTCCGACGAGGTTTCACATTCATGCCGCTACATGCAGCCAACCTTAACCACGCCATTCAATTAACAGAACACGGCGTAACCCTCGCACTGCCCTTGCCGCAAACACCCCTTAAAACTCAGCAATGGGTGGCACAGTTTGGTGCGCGTTTTGCGCTAAACCTAGGTGAGCCAGATTGGGGCGCCGACAGGTATCAAATAGCACTGTCTAACGAAGTAGTCAGCTGCCTGCTGTGTATCGAGTGGCTGTGCGAAGCTATTTGGCTTGAGCCTTTAGGAGCAAGTCAAAGCCCACAGCAACTGCATCGTTACCTCATAGATAGGTTAAAAACAGAAAACGCCTAGTGGTACAGAAGTTTTTTCTACAATGGGCTAAAGTTAAGCTAGTATAGCGATATGCAATTAATATTATTTGGAGCCTCGAACGCTGTTATGCCATTCATAAAAAAAGGAATTTTGGCATTTTTCAACGTGTTTCTCTTATTATCTCTTTTGGTAATAAGTGTGGCTGCTTGGCGTGTTCATGCCAGTGAACTTCATATCGACGAGCGCTTCGATATTGCTGTTATTAATCATAGCAGCACCTCCTTTGTGGCACACCAATCAGCCTCGTATCTTGATGTGCTTCATTCTACCCAAGCGATTTCTACCACCCTGCCGTTAACCCTTGAAAATAGCCGCTTGTGGTTATCTGCTGAATTACGCAATACCGGGTTTAGCACTGTGCCACTGGTGTTGAATATAGACAGGCTAAATATTGATGACTTACAGATATACTTGCTAGACGATAATGCGCGTATTATTAAGTCCTATCGTTATCAAGCTGGAAAAGGGGACTATTCACTGAATAAGCCCCTGCCTGCGATTAGGTTGGCGTTTTCACTTAACGCGCAAGAACACTCTAGGCTATTAATTGGTGTCAAAGATGAAGGGCTTAGGCAATTTCCTATTTCCCTTTGGCATAAGCAAAGCTTGCAGCAATACGATAGAAACATGATGGTAATGCTCGGTGTATTACTGGGCATTTTAGGCATTATGGTGGGGTATTTTTTACTCTCTTATTTGTTTCAGCGAACACCCGCGCGGTTTTGGTTAGCCACGAATAACGCCATTTTGTTCGCGCTCTTTTTTGTGGCGCAAGGAGGGTTGGCTACTTGGCCTGCGCTCACCAACGCCAGCGAACCGCTATTCGCTATTTTACTGGGCGCAACATTCCTAAACTTGGCGAAGGTAACCCACAACTTATTTGTGCGAGTCCCCTTCTTTTTGCGCATTGTCTCGTTTTCACTCCCCCTAGCAATGACCATTTGGGCGCTGGTCAGCACCCCCTATAACGCCTCACTAATATTGATGGCAATGTGCCCCTTAATTGGGGTGTATCATGTGCTTTTGGCGATGATCTTCAAGGACAGGCGAAATCAAGCGCTTAGCTATATTTTTTGTATGGCGTGGCTGTTCTTTACTGTGTTGTACGCCATATTTGTGAAAACCCTGCTGGGAACGCTCATTTATACCACCCCCTTGGTCTTTTTTATTCTTGCGTTATTGTCTATCGGCTTGCTCTGTTTAGGGTTTAGCGTAGAGCTAAAAGAGCGCAGCTTTAATGTTCAAAAGCTGTTAGAGCGAGAAGCCACCATTACAAGTTTAAATCGTTTTTACGATTTGTTTCGCAATTCTGCAGAAGGCTTGTATACCTCAACGTTAGAAGGTGACATCAAAACCGTTAACCCCGCCATGTGCGCCCTCTTTGGTTTTGAAGACGAAACGCAAATGCTAGAAACCATAAAAAATACCAAGCAGTTTTACGCCAATACTGAAGACCGAGATGTGCTGGTAGGCGAATTGCTAGAAAGTGGTATTGTCATGGGACGTGAAATTAAAGGGGTTAAGGCCGACGGCAGCGAATTTTGGTTTTCCATTTCTTGCCAAATACGCGCCGCTGAAGAAGGCAATTTTCTCTATGGCTCTATTATTGATGTCACCGAGAAAAAACAGTCTGATTTAAGCTTGCAATATCTGGCTACTCACGACTCATTAACCGGTGTATTTAACCGACGTCAATTTGAAAATACGCTGAAAGCCAAATTAGCGGCCAAAAGCACTGACGAGATAGCCATTCTTTACCTCGATTTAGACCGCTTTAAGGTGGTGAATGACACCTGCGGTCACAAAGCAGGTGACACATTAATTAAAGATATTGCCCAACTGCTAGAAAAAGCCTTACCGGAAAGCGCGATGCTTGCTCGCTTAGGGGGAGATGAGTTTGGCGTTATTATTGAGAAGGCATCACCTGAACAAGCCCATGAAATAGCAGAGAGTTTACTAAACGTCGCGCAAGAATTCCGATTTATGTGGGACAAGCGCATATTTCATCTTGGGGTAAGCATTGGCATGGTTGTCTGCGATAATTCAGACACCACCGGTGAGCAATATTTAAGCATGGCAGACGCCGCCTGCTATTTTGCAAAGGAACAAGGTCGCAACCAAATACATCTTTATCATAAAAACGATAAAAGCATGCAGCGCTACCAAAAAGAATTAGATTGGGTTACCACCATTAACCACGCCCATGATGAAGACCGTTTCTTATTGTACTACCAACTTATGCGTCCATTAACCAGCGCAAACGACGGCTTTTACTATGAAGTATTACTGCGTTTAAAAGATCGCGATGGCACAGTCATTGAACCGAATGCGTTTCTCCCTACCGCAGAGCGGTTTGAAATGAACGTAAAGATTGATAAGTGGGTTATCTCCAATACCTTTGAGTACTTGCATGCAAACCCTGAACATCTAGCTAACTTAAAACGCTGCAGCATTAATTTAAATTGTCACTCACTTGCCGACAGAGACTTTAAGTTATTTGTTTTAAATGCTTTCGACAAATATGCCATTCCCTATGACAAAATTTGCTTTGAAGTCATCGAATCTGTTGCAATTATCAAAATGGAAGACACCTTGCGTTTCATGCAGTCTTTTAAAGAGTTGGGATGTTCGTTCGCCCTTGATGACTTTGGTAGTGGCTTCTCTTCATATAACTACTTAAAAAGCCTGCCGGTGGATATTGTTAAAATTGACGGTGCCTTTATAAAGGATATGCTCAACGATCCTGTCGATGTGGCCATGGTCGCGTCAATTAAAGAAGTGGCGAAAGCCATGGGCATGACGACGGTGGCGGAGTTTGTAGAGTCTGAAGCCACCATGGCGCAGCTTGGAAGAATAGGCATTGATTTCGCGCAAGGCTTCAGTGTGTCTGCCCCTAAACCTCTCAATACATTTACCCCGTTATAAACTAGACTATATTGAAAGCGCCTTAGGCTACCCAATTAAATTGATATAATGTAACATGCCTCTCCAAAATTTAATGGGAGGTGTGTGTCTTTAGCCCTTGTAAAGGAAAAAAGCACCCCCAAATAACGCTTATGAAGATGGGTGTAGAAGTAACATGAGCAGCAAACAGCCAAAATACGAATATGTCAGTTCCGCTAAATTGCCTACCCGCATGGGCAATTTCAAGATCCATGGTTTCGTTGAAGCCAGTGGGCAGGAGCATGTGGCTTTATCTTACGGCGACTGGAAAGACAACGACGTGGTGCCTATTCGTATTCATTCTGAATGCCTAACTGGCGACTCGCTTTTTAGCACCCGCTGCGACTGTGGTTTTCAGCTTGAGAAAGCCATGCAAAATATTGTTGATAATGGTTGTGGCGTGCTTTTATATTTGCGCCAAGAAGGTCGTGGAATTGGCTTACTGAATAAAATTCGCGCCTATAATCTACAAGATAGCGGCATGGATACCGTTGAAGCCAACGAACATTTGGGCTTTGATGCTGACTTACGCAGCTACGATATTTGTAAAGTGATGCTCGACACCTTGAAAGTAAGTCGCGTTGAACTGATGACCAATAACCCCAAAAAATTGGCTGCTCTTAAAGGGTTAGGTATTGATGTTGTCGCACGTAAGCCCATTGACCATGGCATCACCGAAGACAACAAAGGCTATATCAAAACAAAAACTGAAAAGCTAGGGCACGCCTTCGACCCCCACGCATTTAAGTAAGCTATTACCCGCTTAACTATCTTTCGCTGCCTATTCGTTTAACCAAACTGAGCCCTGTTCAGTTTGGTTCAGCTTAGGTTAATATCCCAAGGTTTATAACGTATACATACTTTTATATCTCTACCACTATGCTTAATCACAAGCAGCTTGGTTAGAGTGAGGAGAATGTATGAAAAACGTCACCTTATCAATACTCTTGCTACTGGGTAGTGGTGCAGTTCTAGTGCCTACCTTTGCGTCTGCCTCCAGCCAAAGTCAAACCCAAGTAGAGGTTGCCGACTATTCAGATGCACAACTAGATAGCCTATTGGCGCCTATTGCGCTATACCCTGATGCACTGTTAACGCATATTCTTATTGCTACCACGTATCCCCTTGATGTGATTGCCGCCGACCGCTGGCGGCAAAGTAACACGCACCTTACTGCGCAACAAGTTGAGCAGGTCATCACCCCTATCAGCTGGGATCCCAGTGTAAAAGCCATTGCGCCTTTTACCGATATTTTGCATACCATGGCAGAAGATATCGACTGGATGGAGCAAGTTGGTGACAACATGTTAGTGAATGAAGACAGGGTATTAGACCGCATTCAGGTTTTGCGACAACATGCCTATCACTCTGGCAATTTACGCACCAATGATTACCTTGATGTTGCGCAAGAAAGTAGCATCATTTATATCGCTCCGCGGCATCGAGAGACCATCTATGTGCCCTATTACAACCCCACACATGTCTTTGGTCACTGGAATCACAGTATTGCACCTTATCACTGGCACTTTGGTGTGAGTGTGCACCAAAGTGCGAGAATTTATTGGTCGCCTCGCGTACACCTTTCTACCTTATTCTATTTTGGTGGCATTCACTGGCATAACCGCCATCTTGTTGTGCATCGTGGTCCGGTGACACGCTATTACCGCCATACACCTGTAAAGCGGGTTTACAGTAAAGGCTACCAACGTTGGAACCATAATGTTGACCACCGCCGTGCGCGCTATTCACAGCGGGTGACACATACGGCGCCAAAACGTTACCAGCACAAGCAAACCATCATGGTAAATAAACCCGGCAACAAGCATCAAATTAAAACAGGCACCCCTAATAGACATACCCTGGTACGTCACAGTGAACTCAAAAATAAGTTATCGGACAATCGAAATCGTAATAGGACAGTACGCAACAATCAGGGCACGATAGACACAACACGAGGAAATAAATCCCATAAAAACACGGTACGCGAGAACAAATCTGGTAATAACCAGTACCGTGAAAAACGTGTTCAAGACAAGGGGGTAAGAGGAAACCAACGCTATGCAAATGTGCAACAAAAGCTTAGCCGTCAGTCACACAAGCCGGCGACTAATAGCAATAAGTCGTCCTCGACACGCCATGAGCCATCGCTAAAAAGAAGCCATAATAGTAGCAATAACCGACATTCTGTAAGTCCACAAAGACAGGCTAAGCATAGCTCACCAGCATCTCGAAACGTTAGTCGGTACAGCGATAAATCTCATAGTCGCGGCCTAAAACAAGCCTCGTACCCCGCCCAAAAAAGTGCCTCACTCGAATGTGGGGCGCTTTTTTATGAATTGCGTGATCGCCTACGGATTTAAAGCGTCTTGCTGATGCATCGCTAAAAATGCGTCCACAAATTTCTGAGGCGATGAAGGGGATAAATTAAAGTACAGCGACGGCTCTATCAGCTCAAGCTCCATCAACGCCCACTCACCTTTACAGCGCACCAGATCTACACGTGCATACAACGCCTGTTCCGGCATGGCGTCAAGGGCTCGAAGAGCTGCGTCTAACATCGTCTGATCAGGTTCAATAAGATGCAGTGCCCCACCATGTTCTTCTTGTACACGAAAATCACCCGACTTGGGTACTTTTCGTATGCTGTGGCTAAACGCCCCGGCAAAATAAAACAGTGAATACTCACCTTCTTCTACAATGGAGGGAAGAAATGGCTGAATCATGTGTTTCCGCTCAGCAAAACAGCGAGATAAAGTCGGTATAAATTGGGTAATATTATCTCGGCTCACCTTGTAAGTATCGTCGGCATTGGCGCTTAATATGGGCTTGATAATTAGGGTGTCGGTGGCAAAAACGTCAAATTGCTGTACCAAGGTGTCTACTGAAAAGTGGGACTGCCAAAACGTCGGTACAGTACTCACCCCTCTATCTTTTAAATCTAAAAGGTAGCTTTTTTCAATATTCCACTTTATCAAGGTTAATGGGTTCAGCAATTTTGCTTTCGATTTATCGATACTCTCCAGACAGGCGGTAAACTCAGACGGATACTGCTGATAGTCCCAAGTACTGCGCACGATGACATAATCATAATCGCTCCAGTTGATGTCTTTATTGTGCCAAGACAACGTGGCTACCTGCCACCCTGCCTGCTCAAAGAAGGGGATGAGTAAGGTATCGTAAACGAAAAAACCTTCTAAATTATCGGTAGATAGAAAAACAATTTTTGCCACTGCTTTAGGCCCTTTTAACGAAAGCGACTGGTCTGTAGTAGATAGTCTGCGTACGATGCATGACTGCTTTTTCATGAGGCTATGGTATCACTTAGGGTGTGCTTTAACACACCATCACTCTTGCTGCCTTTGTGGTTTTTAACCGATGTTTAGGGAATGAATGTGGGGGACGCTTGGCCCCCAGGGCTGTGTAAGGTTTTATATGGGGTAATTGCCCAGGTTATTTCGGCGACATACAGGCTAGTCGCTATGCTCTAGAATCATTGGCAATAATGGTTTTACGGCTAAATTGCGAGTGAATTATATTTAAGTCTTAGACTAAAGTTTTGTGGTCTAAACTCCTCACTCACCGTACTATTTTCATTATTAGCACACACAGCATTTGTTGCCTACACTTATAAAAAGCGTACATTCTTTGGAGAGTCATATGCAGTACCCTTGGATTGCCGAAGGTCATAAGATTTTTCGCGCCGTCATTGTCATTCAATGGCTGATATCATTGGTTATTGGGTTTATCACTGGCGAACTACTGCCTGCATTTCTATTTGGTATTCCGATTGCTGCTATTCCTCTGCTGCTTAGCTTCTCACAGCCCTATGCTGCTATCAGCCGCCATGCCATGGCCATTGGTACGCAATTACTCACGGCGTTACATATTCACCAAAGTTTCGGCTTAATAGAAGTCCACTTTGAAATTTTTGTTATTTTGGCGTTTCTTTCTTACTTCAGAGATTGGACGGTGATTGCTATGGGGACGGCAGTGGTTGCGGTTCACCACATTTCTTTCTTTATTTTGCAAACCCAGGGCGCGCCGTTAGTGATATTTGAAGAAGGTCATGTGACATTCTCGATCCTATTAATGCACGCTGCGTTTGCCCTCGCGGAAGGCGGTGTACTTATGTATATGGCCAAACAAGCCCACCAAGAAGGTGCTGGTGCTGCGCAACTTCGCTTAGCGATTGAAGATATGCAAAGAGAAGCGGGGCGACTGGATTTAAGTGTAAACGTTGATGCTTCAAACCCTGTTACACGACCTTTCGCAGAGCTTATTGGCCAGGTTAAAGACTTAGTTGAACTAGCGTCATCGTTAACCGATGATGTGGTGCGTGGTTGCGGCAAAATGGAAAAAGCGGCTAGCGATATGTTTGAAATCACCCAAAATACAGATCAAGAGCTCGCCATGGTGTCTGCGTCTACCGAAGAAATTGCGCAAACTATGCAATTATCCACTGAGCAAACAACCCTTGCCAGTGACAAAGCCCATGATGCTCAAGCCTCTTCGCAAACCACCCGTGACTCTATTTCTAGTACCAGTCAGACCATAGATTCACTGCGTAATACGTTAAACAGTGCGGCAAAAACAAATGAAGCATTAAACGAGCAGTGCAGTCATATATCAGAAGCAATGCGTGCCATAACCGCAGTGGCAGAGCAAACAAACTTGCTAGCTTTGAATGCGGCCATTGAGTCTGCCCGCGCTGGCGAACATGGTCGTGGGTTTGCGGTGGTTGCTGACGAAGTACGTACGCTGGCAATTCGCTCGAAAGAAAGTGCCGACCAAATTACCACCATTACCGAACAGCTCGTTAACCAAACGGCAAACTCGGTTGATCAGATGCAAACCTGTATTACGCTGGTAGATGAAGCCGTGTTGTCATCGAATACCGCCACCGAAGCAATGACCCTTATTATGCAGCAAATTCAAAATGCCAGTGAAAGCATGACAGAAATTGCGACCTCCGCCGTTGAACAAGAAACCGCGTCGGCGTCTATTGCACAAAGCACAGCAAGGTTGAGCGAGTTTACCTCTCAGGAACTGGCTACCGCTGAATCCTTGTCAGCGGAGGTAACAACCTTAACTGACATTTCGCAGAAAATGCGAAATGCCATTGCTCGCTTTAAGTTCTAAGTAAGATGGCGAAGCGCACAAGCTGGCTTTTGCTGTTCGCTTGGGCCGCGTGCATATTGGCGGGATTGCTGTTTTATAGTCAAAAGCAGCTATCGGAGTTTGACCCGCAAGGCGTGCTTTTGCACGCCTCTACCGAGGCTAGTTTTGACACTGATATTGCGCGCGCTTTACAGCAAAACGGCATTCCTTCCGCCTCTATTATTCATGTAAGTACTTCAAAGGCCTGCTATTGCGACACGCTCGCTCAGCCCCATCAGCAGGCACTGCTGGCTGAATTAGAAACTGATGGCTATCGTTCTGTTGAACTGTCATTAGAACAAGTCCCAGAGCTTAAGTCTGTGATGACTGCCACACCAGCACTCATCGTCATTGATGATGAATACCAGCTTCGCTACCTCGGCCCCTACGCCACAGGGTATGGATGCTTTACTGGTAAAAACGTGGTGGAAGAGGTTTTACAGTACACCAAGACGCCCGCATACCCTGGTGCCATTATCAACGCCGACGGCCAAGGCTGCTTCTGCCACGCCTAAGTTAGGCCTTTCTCTCGTTTTGGCATGCTATATGTAATGTTTTATGTCATTCACGGTTCATAGCCGTTGCGCGGCTTTACCCTATAAAGCTTACCGCACCCCCTAACTTTGCATGAAATTTGTACATGGAGGAGCCAATGCATAAAGAAGCCACCTTATATCGAATGGTAACACCGGGTCACATTTGTCCGTTTGGACTCAAGTCGAAAGACTTGCTCAAGCGTGAAGGATTCAAAGTCGATGACAGGCACCTAAGTACCCGAGAGGAAACCGATGCTTTCAAGCAGAAGCATGGCGTAGACACCACGCCACAAACCTTTATCGATGGGCAAAGAGTCGGAGGGTATGATGAGCTAAGGCGTCATTTTAACAAAACCCCCGAGGAAGACTTTGGCTCTCGCTACACGCCCGTGATTGCTACCTTTGCACTGGCGGCGCTGGCCACCTTAGCTTTTCTGCTACGCGCCACCGTATTTAAGGACGGTGAGATATTTACCCTTGAAGGTACAATAATGACCTTTATCGGCGTATCTATGGTGCTGCTGTCACTGCAAAAAATTCAAGATGTGGTGGCGTTTTCACGGCAGTTCATTACTTATGACCTATTAGGCATGAAAAAGCCAAGGTATGCGTATGTTTACCCCTTTGTGGAAGCCTATGCAGGTTTAGCCATGATTGCAGGTATCCCCGCCATGCTCTTTGCCCCTTTCTCTATTTTTATCGGCGCAATTGGTGCTGTGTCGGTTATTAAAGCCGTATACATAGATAAACGGGAACTAAAATGCGCCTGTGTAGGAGGCAATAGCGATGTGCCTCTCGGGTTTATTTCGTTGACGGAAAACCTCGGCATGCTAGGTGCTGGCTTATGGATGCTGTTTTCATAACCCCCTGTTTTTGCGCTTTTACTCCTTCGGTTAACAAGGCGCGCTAAAGGGCTGGCTTAGCAACTTGATACGCTAGCCCTTTTAAATGTGCCACCACACTACGACCTAATGCACTCATGTCGTAGCCACCTTCTAATGCGCTCACAATACGGCCTTCACAGCAGGTGTCGGCCACTTTTTTAAGTTCTACGCTTAACCAGTAATAGTCGTCTTCGGTTAAGCGTAAATGGGCCATAGGATCTTCAGCATGGGCATCAAAACCAGCGGAAAGTAAGATTAACTCGGGCTTAAAGTGAGTGAGTGCAGCAAACCAATGCGCGACTTTATGGCGAAACACTTCGCCTGTAGCACCCGCATCAATGGGTACTGACAATATATTGCTGGCCAGTACTGGCGACCCACTATGAGGGTAAAAGGGATGCTGGAAGCTTGAGCACATCATGATACGCTGGTCGCCCGCCACAATATGCTCGGTACCATTGCCGTGGTGCACATCGAAGTCCACAATAGCGACACGCTTTAATGCGTAAGTTTGTAAGGCGTACCGCGCGGCAATGGTAATATTGTTGAAGATACAAAACCCCATCGCACTGTCGTAGGTAGCATGGTGCCCCGGAGGTCGCGTTGCACAAAAGCCTTGTCGGTCATGTCCTTGCATTACCCAATCAACAGCAAGACACGCCGCTCCTGCGGATTCTAATGCTGCAGTTAAACTTCCTTTTACCAGCCCAGTATCTTCAGCAAGCCACACCACATTTTGCTCATTTGAGGGGGCTGCCTCGTCAATTTTAGCGGCTTGTGCAAATACCTCATCAATATAGGTTGGGCTATGCGCCAAGGTTAAATAAGCTTTAGCAATTGGCGTCGCGTCAGCGTGTTCGCATACCATTTCTAACCCTGACGCCAGCAGTTGATCGTCAATGGCGAACAAGCGGTCCGGCGACTCCGGATGGGTCTTGTCGACATCATGCTTGATACTGGCTTTTCCTCTAAAGATGCGTATGGTCATTGTGCATTTGCCACATCTAAAACCAATTCAATGTCACTTGGATCACCGGTGAACTTTCGAATGAAATTGGCTTGCTCAAAAATGGTGATCATGGGCTTATTTTCTCCCCTGACATATGCCATCATTTTTTCTATACCCCGCGCTTTAGCAATGTCGATTAGTTGGTTAAGTAAACGACTGGCCATGCCTTTCCCCTGCTGGGTTTCTCTGGTCACAAAGGCTACTTCACAGGTATTACTGACTGGCTCTAAATAAAAACGACCGACGGCTTGAATAGTAATGCGTGAGCCATCTTGCTTAACAATACAAAGGGCCACATCTGCTGACTGATCCACACTAACTAAGTTGCACGACTTCTCCCGTGACATTTGTTTGGGGTCGTAGTTGTAGCGTAGCCTTAGGGTTTCTTTTGTATGGGAATAGAAGAACTCTTGCAAACGCCGTTCATCCGCAGGGTTTAAGGGGCGCATGTAAAAGGTTTCCCCCTGAATATTCAAGCGTTTCAATTGAATAGCCCCTAACTCAGGAATGTCGGTGGGGTACTTTTCTTGATAATGCGGCACCCAATAGTGCTTTCTGACTTCTTCTAAAAGCTGAGCACGAAACTTAGGGTGGGCCACCCTAATCAGTTCAAGTGCGCGCTCGCGAATACTTTTTCCTTTAAGCGACGCAATGCCGTATTCCGTCACAACGTATTGTACATTGCCTCTTGAGGTGACGACGCCTGCACCTTCGGAAATTCTTGGAGTAATACGGGAAATGGTTTCATCTTTCGCGGTAGAAGGCAGAGCGATAATGGGTTTGCCTCCTTTGCTAATAGAAGCACCAGTCACAAAATCCACTTGCCCACCAATGCCACTATAAAAATCATAGCCCAATGAATCTGCCACCACCTGACCCGTAAGATCGACTTCCAACGCACTGTTAATGGCAATCATATTGTCGTTTTTCGCAATATTGGTGGGCTTGTTCACATAACTGCTTGGATAAAATTCAATATGCGGGTTGTTATCAATCAGGTCGTAAAGCTTTCTGGAGCCGATAGCAAAGCTAGTTACCACCTTACCGGGGTGAAAGGTTTTCTTTTTATTGGTCACCGCGCCTGAAGACAAAAGCTCGATAACGCTGTCTGTGAGCATTTCACTGTGAATACCCAGGTCTTTGTGATGGCACAAATATTTCAGCGTTGCACTGGGAATTTTACCAATGCCGAATTGCAGCGTTGCGCCATCGTCCACCAACATAGATACATATTGACCAATACGTTCAGCAACGGAATCTATAGGGGGCGGACTGACTTCCACCAAAGGTTCGCTGGCTTCAATACAGGCGGTAATTTCACTGATATGGATATAGGAATGCCCTGCGGTGCGAGGAACCTGTGGGTTGATTTGTGCCACCACTTGCTGACAGTTTCTTACCGCAGACATGGAAATATCCACGGCAGCGCCCAAAGAACAATAACCAAATTCATCCGGCGGACTGACATTCACTAAGGCAGCATCTAACGCCAACGTACCATCACTAAACAAGCTCGATATTTCAGATAAAAACACGGGTGTATAATCTGCCCGCCCTTCATCAACAGCACGACGAATGGCCTCACCGCCAATAAAAAAAGTGTTGGCTTTGAATAAACGTTTATATTCCTCTTTTGCCCAACGGGTATCGCCAAGCGCCAGCATGTGAACCAATTCAATATCACTAAAGCCTTCGCTATTTTCAATAAGATGTTGAACCAGCGCATAAGGTACAGAGGCGGTACCACCAACAAACACTCGCGAACCAGATTTGATTAATTTATGCCAATTAGGCTCGGGGGGTAACGCTATTGCCATCACTTCAACCTATACAAGTTATCCTGCATTCCTCACATAATGCCATATTTTAGCAAGTGTGATGATGTGAATGCACAGAGGCAAAGTAAGCGATTAGTCGTAGGTGAACACAGGCGGCCTATTGTATAGGCTCGCCGTGCTTTTCATCCTGCAAGGTAAAGCGCTAAAGCCGGTGAATATCGAAAGGCTTCAACCAGTTGCGGAAAAATGGTGATATTTGCGGCATGCTGTTTGATAAACGATGCACATCATGCACGAGCAGCAAATTTGCACTACAGGTACGGGCGTAGTTAATGCTGTTTTCGGCAGGCACAATGTCATCGTGCCATCCATGCACCATACTCACTTCCCCAGCATATTTGTAGTTTTGTACTTCGTAGCCAGGCATTGATAGCGCGGGGGCAAGCAAGAATACCCCCACCACATTGGTACGTTCTGCCGCCACCAATGACACATAGCCCCCCATACTGGAGCCGACTAAAATAACAGTGTCTGATTGCTGGGATATATTCTCAACCAAACGGTCAACCCTGGCTTCCGGCGAGTCTAAATCTTGATAGTCGATACTCTCAACCCGAAAGCCCAGTTGCTCTGCCACCTTCGACATAGTCGTAATTTTACTGCCCCAAGGTCCACTCTCCTTTCCGTGAGAAAAAATGACCGTTGTCATTTGCAATGCTCCTGCTTATTTAGATGGTGTCTGTTTATGAAAGAGCCTTTCTACCATGACGTAGAACATAGGCACGAAGAAAATGGCTAAGAATGTAGCTGCAAACATACCGCCCATAACCGCAATACCAATAGCATTCTGACTGGCTGCGCCCGCACCACTGGCAAGCGCTAACGGGGTAACACCGAGAATAAAGGCCATGGATGTCATAAGTATGGGGCGGAAACGTTGTGATGCCGCATTAGACACGGCCACCATCAAGTCTTCCCCATTCTCAACCTGTTCTTTGGCAAATTCAACAATCAAAATGGCATTTTTTGCCGCCAGTCCCACGGTGGTTAAAAATGCAACCTGAAGATAGACATCGTTAGGCAAGTTGAAAATAAGGGCGGCTGTGACTGAGCCTAATATACCCAAGGGTACCACCAGCATTACCGCGAAGGGGACTGACCAGCTTTCGTACAATGCGGCTAAGCACAAAAATACTACCAATATAGATATGGCATACAGTAACGAAGCCTGAGAGCCCGCGGCTTGCTCTTCATAAGATAAACCTGACCATTCAATAGCAAAGCCTGAAGGCAGTTGATCTACAAGCTTCTGCATTTCTGCCATTGCCTCACCAGACGACACACCTTCTGCGGGGCTACCTTGTATGTTCACCGATGAAATACCGTTAAAACGCTCTAGTTTGGGCGAGCCATACACCCACTCTGTGGTAGCAAACGTGCTGAATGCCACCATTTCACCATCGCTGTTTCTAACAAACCACTTTTCTAAATCTTCAGGGGTCATGCGGCTTGGCAAATCACCTTGCATATAAACGCGCTTTATACGCCCTTTATCAATAAAGTCATTCACATAACTTGAGCCCCAAGCTATCTGCAAGGTATTGTTAATATCGCTCAAGCTCAGCCCGAGTGCCGATGCTTTTTCACTATCAATGTTGATTTTGAATTGTGGAACATCGCTTAGGCCGTTGGGGCGAACGCCTGCCAACTTCGGATTTTGCGCCGCCATCCCTAATAGTTGGTTTCGTGCATTCATTAAGGCCTCATGACCATTGCCCCCGCGGTCTGCCAGTTGCATATCAAAACCAGTCGCGTTACCCAGCTCCATGATTGGCGGCGGGACAATAGGAAACGCAGATGCGTCTTGAATTTGACTTAACGCACCGAATGCGCGATTGACCACCGCAAAGGCGGAGCTATCTTCGTCTCGCTCACTCCAATCGTTTAAGTTTAAAAAGGCCATACCCGCATTTTGCGCCTGGCCAGCAAAACTAAAGCCGACTACCGCGAACATGCCGTTAACGGCTTCTTTTTCGTGATCTAAAAAGTAATCTTCTACTTGTTTAATCGATTCTAACGTTCGCCCAGCAGTTGCCCCTGGTGGTGTGCTGACTAACACCATCATACGGCCCTGATCTTCATCAGGCAGGAACGCTCCTGGAAGTTGACTAAAGATAAAGGCCATGCCCCCAACTAACACGCCATACACAATAAAGTAGCGCTTAAAACGCTTAGCCATATGCGTGGTGGTGCGTTGATAGCCATCGCGGCCTTTGTTGAAGGTGCGGTTAAACCACCCAAAGAAACCGGTATTTTTATCGTGCCCTTCTGGGTGCTTTTTCAATAAAGTGGCACATAATGAAGGCGATAACACAATGGCCACAAGCACAGAGAAGGCCATAGCTGAGACAATGGTAACTGAGAACTGACGATATATTGCGCCGGCAGAACCACTAAAAAATGCCATGGGAATAAATACCGTGGACAACACAGCGGCAATACCCACCAATGCACCGGTAATCTGCGTCATGGATTTTTTGGTGGCTTCAGCTGGCTCAAGCCCTTCTTCTTCCATAATACGCTCGACGTTTTCAACCACCACTATGGCGTCGTCAACCAACAAGCCTATGGCTAACACCATCGCAAACATGGTGAGCACGTTAATGGTAAAGCCAAACGCAAGTAGCACGGCAAAAGTACCCAGTAATACCACGGGTACCGCAATCGTAGGAATCAGGGTTGCGCGCCAGTTCTGTAAGAACAGAAGCATAACGAAAAAGACGAGCACCACGGCCTCAATAAGGGTGTGCACCACAGACTCAATCGACAATTCAATGAAAGGTGAGCTGTCTACCGGATACACCACTTTTACACTGTCTGGAAGGTTGCTGCGAAGCTCTTCTACGCGGGCTTTGATGGCATTAATGGTATCAAGTGCGTTAGCCCCAGATGCCAAACTGATTGCCATACCCGACGCAGGATTACGGTCGTAACGCACAATGACGTCGTAGCTTTGCGCGCCTAACTCTACCCGGGCCACATCACGCACTCTTACTTGAGAACCATCTGTATTTACCCGTAAAACGATGTTTTCAAAGTCCTGCACGGTTTGCAGGCGGCTTTGTGCCTGAATAGTGGCATTAATTTGCTGATTTTCAATAGCAGGTAAACCACCTAACTGCCCTGCCGATACGTCGGTATTTTGCACCTGTACAGCGGCTTGAACGTCAACCGGTGTTAAGTTATAGCTGTAGAGTTTGTCGGGGTCTAGCCAAATTCGCATGGAACGCTGCGCACCAAAGACACGCACATCACCCACCCCGTTAACACGAGAAATAGGGTCTTGAAATTGGGACACCAAAAGGTCACTCAGATCGTACTGAGACATGCTGCCGTCTTCTGAATAAAACCCTACCGCCAACGCGAATGAACTGTTGGACTTAGACACAGTAACGCCTTGTTGCTGCACTTCGCTAGGCAACAGTGGTAGCGCGCCCTGCACCTTATTTTGCGTTTGCACTTGCGCAATATCTGGGTCGGCGCTAGGGGCAAACGTAAGGCTAATAGACATGGTGCTATTAGAGCTACTGGCCGAGAAGTAGCGCAAATTATCGATACCCGTTAAGCTTTGCTCGATAACCTGAGTGACCGAGTTTTCAACGGTTTCCGCAGATGCTCCCGGGTAAGATGCACTAATAGTCACCGTAGGAGGCGCCACCTTCGGATACTGTTCAATAGGTAATGAGGTGATAGCTAAAACACCAGCCATCATAGTAATAATTGCAAGTACCCACGCAAAGACGGGTCTGTCTATAAAAAAGCGAGCCATAACGATAAATTCCTTGCTTGCTTAACGTGAGCCACGTGAAGAAGATTGCCACTCAGTTGGGTTGACTGTGCTACCTGGTTTGACTTTTTGGTAGCCGGTAACGATAACCCGCTCACCTTCTTGCACACCGCTTATTACCACATACTGATCTTGGTAAGTTGTTCCCACGGTTAGCTGTCGTGCTTCCACCTGATTCTCGTTATTGACCACGTATACCGTTAACGAGCCATCTGACTGACGCATGGTTGCCCTTTGAGGCACAAGTAAGCCACTTTCTTTGCTGGTAATCACGTGCCCTTTCACAAACAAACCTGGCATCAATAAACCTTCTGGATTAGGCAGTTCAGCGCGTAATGCCACCGAGCCCGTACCTTCATCCACGGTGACTTCAGAGAATTTGACTGAACCAACATGTGTGTACTTTTCGTTTGTACTTTCATTAAGGGTAATTTCAACCGGCAGCGCACCTTGTTTCTGGATTTGTTTGCGTAGCGTTAATATCGCCTGTCCAGACTCTTGCATATCAACATACACGGGGTCTAGCTGAGTAATGGTGGCCAGTTGCTGGGTTTGATTCGCCGTGACCAAGGTGCCTTCAGTCACAAATGAACGGCTAATTTGGCCACTAATGGGGGCATACACCTGAGTATACCCTACATTAACTTTCGCCAGGTCAACCGATGCTTCTGCTACGCTGATGGCGGCTTGCGCTTGCTCTTTTTGTGCTATGACATCGTCAAATTCTTGTTGGCTAATGGCATTTTGCTGAATGAGATCATCATATCGGCGTGCTTTGGCTTCCAAGGTTTTCAGGTTAGCTTGTGCACTTTTAACATCGGCAATGGCACTGTTTAGCTGGGCACGGTATCGCACATCATCAATTTGATAGAGCTGTTGACCTTTTTCAACTTGCGCACCTTCTTCAAACAAGCGTTCAGTAATAACACCGTCGACTTGGGGGCGAATTTGCGATTGGCGAGAAGGTGTAATTCTGCCTGGCAATACTAACTCGTGCGTAATGGGCTGGTTAGCAAGGGTAAGCACAGACACCGAAGGCGCAGGCCTAGCTTGTTGTGCTTGCGCTGCCTGTTGCGGCGCTTCAGAACAACCCACCACACTTAGCAGTGTAGCCATGGAAGTAATAACAAAAAATAGGCGACTCATATAGTTTCTCAATCTCAATAACCAATCTATACAGCTAAACGAAAACGTTTACCTGTGTGTGTTCAAGTTAGTTTGTAATTCAAGCCTAGCTGCATCCGATGCGTCTGACTGTAACGGGTGTTAGCAAAGTACGACATACACCCATGGCAGCCGATAGTGAATTGTGCCACTGCAAGATGAACATTGTGCGTAGTTATACTAAAGAATAAAAGCCCTGGAAGGTAAACTTGCTGATCTTATCGTCCAGTTGCAGGGAATTTGTACTAACCACAAAGATGTTAAGATCGTTTCGTGCTTTAGGTGATGGCGATCACTCCCACAGTGGCTTTGCAGAAACTGGGAAAAAGCCCACTAAACCCGTTTTAACGAACTCAGTAATACGCGGTAAGCCTGAATGACTTGCTGTGCCTCTTCAACATTGCCACCCCGATCTGGGTGAACCTTTAACAAGGCTTTGCGATAGTGCGCTTTAAGGCTATTCAACGTGAGTATATCCTGCTTATCTAGCTTAAGTACATCGCACGCCTTATCTCTGTCTTTGGTATTCGGCACCCCTAGTTTTTGCCCCGCCATTTGACGCCAAAAATCATCTAATAAAGCGGCGACGTCTGCCTCGCTAGTGCCTTTTAAATTGTCTAAATTCAAATAATAACTCGCCAACGGATCTAAACCCGCTAAGTGGGTTTGCGCTTGTGTGGCGTCTTTATTTTGTAGCGGGATATTCTGTGGCTGGATATCATCCCGTAAGAGAATCTTAGTAGTATGGATATCGAGTCGCCCTTCACCGCTTTCTCGCCATTTTATTTGCAGTTTGTACAGCGCGTGGAAAACCAAAAAGTGAGTTTGAAACAACATTAATGGGTCACGTAACGCATCTTCATCAAACAACGAATAAGGCGGGCGCTTTAACAGCGCAATAAGATCGAACTCACTGATACCTAACGTAAGCGTAGGCTTTAGTAAAAGTAAACTATCTTCAAGTAAGGTAACGAGTGACGTATTCATCGGATGTAGACAACATTGATTAACGATATGGCCACATGGTTACACACATTGACACAAATTTAACCGCGAAATTGAACCAATTTTCGCCAAGCACTGTTAAAGTATCACTAAAATAATAACGAGGATTGACTGTGAAAGCACTGATTGCTCTTACCAGCGTGGTAAGTTTTTTAATGGTTACGCTGCCCGGACCACTCTACCAGTATGCTGGAGTAAACCTAGGCACTGCCTTTGCCCTTATTCGCTCTGGCGTATACGTTGGCGGCGCAGCACTAATTTTAATTATTTTGCAGGTATTGCTTAAACGCAAGAGCGTAAATTGGGGTAGTACCACACTCTTTGCCATTCTCGCGCTGGTGGCGGTTGCTATGCCCTTAAGCATGGCCAGTAAAGCTAGCACAGTGCCACCTATTCACGACATTACTACCCATGTTACCAACCCGCCTGAATTTGTCGCTATTGCCCCTTTGCGCAAAGACGCGCCAAACCCTATCACCTATGAGGGCGGTGAAGTCACCAGACAACAATTAGATGCCTACCCAGAGATAAAAACCCAGCGCCTCCCCCAGCCCATTAATGAAGTCTATATGGCGGCAGAAAAAGCCATAGAGAGCTTAGGCTGGGAAAGAGTTAGCGCAGGCGAGCAACCAGATACGCTTGAAGCCACCGACACCACCACATGGTTTGGCTTTAAAGACGATGTGGTTATTCGGCTAACAGCGCAGGGTGATGACACCTTAGTGGACATGCGCAGTAAGTCGCGAGTAGGCCGTAGCGATTTGGGCAAAAACGCAGAACGTATTAATCAGTTCTTCGCAGAGTTACGGGTTCAACTAGGCTATCGGTAAATCACCCTAGCCTGACCCTAAAGGCTAGCTAATTGTACGCTAACCAACCCTAAGACAGCAGCGTTCGCGCGATTGAACCAACGCCAAAAGCGAGGGCGCTGCATGTGATGAGCAAATTTCGCCGTTAGGGTACTGACACCGACGAACCAAATAACAGAAGCGCTAATGGCTCCCGCGACAAACCACCATTTATCTTGTTGCCATTGACTGGCTAAGTTGCCCATTAATAATAAGGTGTCTAGATAAAAATGGGGGTTTAACCAAGTCACCGCCAAGGCGATTAACAGCGCTTTTTTGAATGGCAATACTTTATGTGCTGTGGCTAAAACTAACGCGTCGTCCGCCATTGAAGACTTAATTTTGTTATAAGCAATCCACAGTAAAAACGCCACACCGGCCCATTTGGTAATCGAAATTAGTGTTGGGTACTCTTGCAGCAAGACACCAAACCCCATGGCACCCAAACTAATTGAAATAGCATCGCTAATAATAAACAAAAGCACAAAAAGTGCTGTCCATTGACGCTTCAATGATTGTTCAATCAAAAAACTGTTTTGTGCCCCCACGGCAATAATGAGCGTGCCCCCCATGATTAAACCGCTTGTCGCTGCCGCAAACATACCTTGTGCCTTTTTCTCAATGAATAAATAAAACTGGCGCTATATTAACCAATAACGCAAACTAAATTAAATTAATGATATTTGTTTTAAATTAATATATTTAATATTAATAACGACACGTTTACAGGGCCTAGGCTATGTTAGATTACGATGCACTTTACGCATTAAATGAAGTGGTACGCTACGGCGGCTTCGACCGCGGCGCGCAAGCTTTGAGTCTTACCCAATCTGCTGTATCGCAAAAAATAAAGCGGCTAGAGCAAAACGTGGGTGGGCCGGTGATTGTAAGAACGAAACCGCTTAAGCCCACCCCGTTAGGCCGGGAATTATTGGCGCATTTCCAAAAAGTCAGTGTGTTAGAAGAAGCGCTAAATATTGAAAGCGGTTTGCAAGAAAGCGCTTCACCCATCACGGTGGCCGTGAACAATGACGTGCTTGCGACCTGGTTTTCGTTGGTGCTGGCTAAATTCAGTGAAACCCGGCGCAATCCGGTTCATGTTTATAATGCCGATCAAACACAGACTCGCGAAAAATTGCAGCAAGGTGGAGTCATGGCATGTATAAGCCAAACCGGTACGCCGGTGACGGGCGGGCAATCTATTCGCCTAGGCACTATGTATTATCAACTTTATGCTTCACCGGCGTTTATCGCACGCTATATCTCGGGTTCCCCCAGCCCAGAAAAGGTAATGCAAAGCCCCGGTCTACTCTACGACGAGTACGACGTCACCTTACTCAGCGATTATCAACAAACCTGTTTCAATCTAGCGCCTAGCTTCTCTTCATGTCATTGGTATCCGTCCTCCCACGGTTTTGTAAAAATGGCCGTAGATGGTGTTGCCTGGGCGTTATTACCAACACTGCAAGTTGTGGATGAGGTAAAAAAAGGAGAGCTTGTGTCTTTGTTTCCACAACAGGCCTTAGGGCTGCCATTGTTTTGGCACTGGACATCCATAGATTCAGGCGCATTAAGTGACCTAACTCGCGCGGTAAAACTGATTGCAAAACAACAATTGAAAGACGTGGTATAGCCGACATAAAAACAAAATTCGGTTTGTGTTAACCGCAAATCGCACCTAGCCTAAATTTTAACCTAGTGCAGTTGACGAATGTGCCAGCACAGCCCACTATGGCAATGACAAAAACGAAAAAAACGCAGAAAAACGAAGGAAAAACATGAAGATTTTAAAAACCACCAGCACATGGTTCGCTCTGGTGCTGGGTTTGTTTGTGCTGCCCGCGTATTCAGCAGTGCTCATGAAACCGAATAAAGAAGCCGCGCTTGAGTACAAGGGTGAATTACTCAGTGGCAATTACAACACGGATATCACCCACCCGGATTCGCTTTTGGGCTTCCCTGTAGGATCTCGGGTTGCCACGCCAAAACAAATTCACAGTGCTATTATGACATGGGCTGAACAGTCTGATAGGTTGCATGTGGTTGAATACGCCCGCACTCACGAGCAGCGCCCGCTTCTTGCAGTATTCATTTCTACCCCCACACGACTTGCTCAGCTTGATGAAATTAAAGCCAATATCGATACCTTATCTGACGCCCGTAACGTATCAGACAGCAAAGCAAACGCTATTATTAATGACCTGCCAGCAATAGCGTGGATGGCATACTCCATTCACGGCAACGAAACGTCCGGTGCCGATGCCGCGTTAACTGCCATTTACCACTTAATTGCCAGTGAAGAGCAGACCGTTAGCGACCTTCTTGACGACATGGTGGTAGTCATTGACCCTATGATGAACCCAGATGGTCGCGCTCGCTTCGCAAAATCCCTAGAGCAGTACCGAGGGACAGCGCCAAATGTAGATGATCAGTCACTGCTGCACAGAGGCGACTGGCCCTATGGTAGAACCAATCATTATTTTTTCGATCTTAACCGTGACTTTTTCTATCTTACTCAGCCTGAAACGGTGGGCCGGGTAGCATTAATTAACCAGTGGCGTCCACAATTGATGATTGATGGTCATGAAATGGGACCACAAGATACGTATTTAATGGGGCCTCCCCGTCAGCCGCTTAATCAAAATATCGACCCCAACTTGCAAAAATGGGCGGTGACCTTTGCTGAAGACCAAACTTCGGCCTTCGATGCCAAAGGGTGGCGTTATTACACCGGTGAGTGGTTTGAAAATTGGTACCCTGGCTACTCTAATTATGCCGAGTACCGTGGCACCATGCATATCCTTTACGAACAATCTCGTATGGCTGAAGATGGCGTTCGCCGGCCAGAAGGGACCATTCAAACTTACAGGGAAGCGGTGCATCACCAGTTTGTCTCTACCATGGCCAATTTAGACACCCTAGCCAAACACAGTAAGGCGATGTACAAGGATTACTGGCAAGGACGTAAAAATAATGTGGCCTCTAAAGGTAAGTTTGCCAATCGCACTTTTGTGGTGCTAGCCAACGATAATAAAGGCCGAACCGACGCCTTTGTTGACAGGCTGCTTGCCCAAGGCATCGAGGTATACGTTACCCAAAAAGATATGGAAGTGGATGAAGCAACTACCCACTTAGGCAATACGTTATCTGATACGGTTATCCCGAAAGGCAGCCTTGTTATACCGAACCGTCAACCAGACGCACCGCTTATTGCTGCCATTTTAGAATTTGATGCCGGTGTAAATGACGCGGTGTTAATAGAAGAAAGACAAAAAACGCTCAGAGACGGCTCATCTGTGATGTACGACACCACAGCATGGAACCTCACCATGATGTATGGCCTTGATAGCCTCACTGTACCAGAGCACCTCACTAAAAACCTAGAGAAATACCGCCAAACGCCTATTTCTAATGCGACGCCAAGTGCTGGTATTGCCTGGGCTGTAGATGGCGCAGATGACCGTTCGGTTGCCTTTGCCGCGCGCTTAATGGAGCAAGGCATTCACGTTAGGTTTATTGATAAAGATGCTAAGTACAACAATCAAACCTTAAATCGAGGTTCAATTGTGGTGACGGTTACAGACAACCCTAATCACACCGAAGTCGCGAAGCACGCTAGCCAAATGGCCAATGAACTAGGGCTTAAGCTAGTCACCATTCAAAATGGTTACGGTAAAGGCGACCTACCGGATTGGGGTGGTGAACACCTCCCGTTACTCACTAAGCCCCAGGTAGCAATCATTAGCCACGGCAGTATTTCTAGCTACGACGCCGGTGCAACATGGTGGAGTATTGACACGAATTTAGGTATTCGCCATAGTCAGATTGACGTTAACGCACTTAGCTATACCGACCTTCGCCGTTATAATGTGCTTGTTTTACCGTCTGGCCGGGTTAATTTTTCAAACGGTCAGCTTGCTGCCCTAAAAGCGTGGGTACAAAATGGCGGAACACTTATCGCTCACGACCGCTCTGCGGCGGCGCTTGCAAAAGAAGATGGCATTGGCACGGTTCGCACCCTTGAAGGGGCATTCGACAAAGCACTGGACTACGACATTGCCCTTTACCGCGAATATCTAGCCGAGTCTGAAGCCATATCATCATCAAGTGTCATGGCTCACACGCTAGACACAGATTACCGCTACCCATGGGCCGATTTACCCAAACCCCAAAGTGAAGAAGAACTCAAGCGCCGAGATAACTGGCTTAAGCTATTTATGCCAAGTGGCGCAATAGTAGCGGGACGTACCGATCAACTTCATTGGCTTACTGTTGGCACCAATGACATCTTGCCTTTGATGTATTCCAGCCAGCCTTTGCTAATGTCGGACTCTCGTAGTCAGGCCGTGGTTAGAGCAGGCGTGTATGCCAACGACAAAGCGGCGAAAAAAACTGACGAAGCAAAAGGTAACAACAGTACCGGCCGCTGGTTTACCCTTCCAGAAGGTAAAACCCTTAATGTAAGAATGAGCGGTTTAGTGTGGCCTGAAGCACAGCAACGTATTGCCAACACGGCCTATCTGACTCGCGAACGGGTAGGTAAAGGGCAAGTAATTTTGTTTTCAGGGCAGCCCAACTTTAGAGGCTCATCACGAGGCACTAACCGTTTACTGTTAAACGCCATCGTGTATGGTCCTGGCTTGGGTTCTCGTTACAATATCGACCTCTAGGCAATGAAGACTAAGTAAAGTAAAGGGTACCAAGGGTGCCCTTATTTCTTTCTGCGACGCCGCTCTTTTGCTTTGTACATGTTGGCATCGGCCTGCTGAATAAGGGTGTCTAGTTTCACAGAAGGCTCACTGGTAATAAACACCCCAACACTGGCAGACACGGGCACAAGGCAGTTAGCCGTTTTCACGTCTCTCCCCTCTAAACCCTTGATAATGCGCTCTGCAAGGCGCTGAGATTGGCCTTCACTAAAACAGTGGCTTAAGATGACAAATTCATCGCCGCCTATTCGGCCCACCGCATCTTGTTCTCGGCACCTATTTGTGACTATTTTCGCAATAACCTGCAAAACAGTATCGCCGGCGTTATGTCCATATTTATCGTTAATTCGCTTGAAGTTGTCCACATCCACAAACAACACGGTTAAGTAGCCGCCTTCACGTTTGTGAGTGTCTACCAGTTCTTTGGCAAACCCTTCCCAACCGCTTCTATTCATCACCGAACACAGAGTATCCATAGAAGCTTTTCGATAAGCAGTTAGCCTATCTTCATCTAGTTTTTTCACTTTTTTCGCCGTGGCAATGGCAAAAATAAAGGCTTCAATGGTGATCCCAATAATAAGCCCGTAACGCTGTAAAAAAGGGCTGATGTTGTCCAATGTGAAACGCGCGAGCATCGCCAAAACCACAATACTTAGCCCCGCCAATACTAAGCGTGAGCAATGTACTTTTCTCACAACGGCGTAAATGGCTGCAGCGAGCACAATAGCCATAATGAGCAGTGTGACCACACTAAAGCCCATATTGACGAGCACCGCTGCGTTAAACCTGAAGGGAAGTTGTAAAAACGCTAACCCTAAAGCGATGTAAGAGAGGTATAAAAGTAGATTTCGCTGCCATTGTCGCAGCAGCACTTTTAAATCCAGAAGTTGGTCGAGGAAGCGCACTGCAGCAAACACCGTCACGCCCACAAAAAACAAATGTAAGTGCACGCTATTAAGCACGGAAAGGTCTTCGAAACCGATGTTAAATAGCCCTTCTTGTAGCGTGAAGAAAATGGCTGCACTTAAAATATAAAAACTGTAAGAGTAAAACCCCATATTGCGCACGCTGTTTCCTAGCATTCCCACGTATAACGTGAGCGCCAAGCAAAAGCCCACGAAACCACTAAGGGTGAGGGTATGCACGGTTGAGAAGCGTTGATATTGCGCCACACTCTGTACGGAGGGCGCAAAGGGCGCAGGCACCTGCGCACTTAAATCCAAATAAAAGGTGTGTCGTCCTTGGGGAATAAAAAAAGCTTTTCGAGACCCAGTTAAGGCTTCCACACTTATCAGATCCTGGGTATACAATTGGCTGTACGTAATGTGGTCGCGGGTAAAACTGAGGATAACCGGGGCTGAAATATCGCACTCAAGCGTTAAACGTTGTAGACCGATTTTCAATGTGTAAGGCTGATTTAGCGGTGTACCTGTGGGCGAAACTGCGTTGCAACTTGCATAAGCATTGAGGCTAATTACAGTTAACGTAAGTGAAACAAATATGCGTGCAAGGAAGCGTTGCAAGCCTTGGTTCATAAATCTGCGATTCCTTTACAGCTGGTACAACAACCCTGCTATAACAGGTGTTTTCGTGTCACCTGTTATAGGGTGTTATGAGTTGAATTTATGGCGAAAACGTACCACGCAAAAGTAGCTCGCTACTATTGAGTGTAGTGGAAAATCGCCGTTATTGAAGTCTCACTTCCAATATTTTCCTCTTGATACACTAACCTGCCCTACCCGTTCAAAACGTATAGCCCCTTCTATTTCAAGGGTTATTGACGTTAATTCCCATTCAACTTTAGTTCACTTTGCATTCACCTTCCCAACTCTACACTACCCCTGAACTTAACCAACAGGGAAATGAAACATGTTAAAACACCTTACCGCTACCGCCGCACTACTTACCGCGCCTTTTGCCGTCTTCGCTAACGATATGACGCCAACCTATACTTACAGCCAAGTGGGCTATGTACAAAGTGACATAGCCGATTTAGATGACTTTACACTCAAGGGCTTCGAGTTAAAAAGTAGTTATGCCTTTAGCGATAACTTTTTCATTGAAGGCACCTACTCTGACGTTAACGATGATGCCACTGGTATACGTTTAGATGCCCAACGTCTTGTTGCTACACTTGGCTACATCCAACATATCAATGCACGCACGACCATCGATTATCAGCTAGGGTACGGTGATGTAGATTTAGGGGTTAGCAACGAAGCAGAAAATTGGGAGGGAGGAACCCATTACTATATTGTTGAATCTAACCTCCGCCATAAGGTAACAACGCAACTGGAGTTTTATGGTGGTCTAGAATGGCAAAATTGGGATGATGGCGACAATCAAAAAGCCTACAAACTGGGTGTAAAATACAATTGGGATAAGTTTGCTATTGGCACGGAATACAACAAATATTCTGACGAAGACACTGTACTGGCATACTTACGTTACGAATACTAACCTTCATGTATGTGGCGTAGGGACGTGTTTTACACTAAGGCTTAGCCGCTAGAAACAGACCCAAAGGTCATCATAATGACCAGTCACGATAGGTGCCACGCTCTATTATTCAATGTATAGCGTGGCAACCTTACGCCATCCACCCGCTACTTGTGTTGCAGGCGTTTTCTTAGCTTATTCCCCAACCATTGCACACCTTTAATGGCAACCAGCACAGACAAAACGTAAAACGCGATATGGTAATACTCATGAACGGTGGTATTTAGGTAATGATCATCATGGGCTAACGTTGCACTAGAGAATAGCGCTGCAATCAATAGAAGTTGATTTTTCATTGTCTTTCCTTAATTAAGATTTAACCAACATGCCTTCAACTTCTATAAAGTTGATGATATCAGCCAATCCTTCACCTGCTTTTAAATTAGTGAATACAAAAGGTTTATCGCCGCGCATGCGCTTTGTATCCGTATCCATCACGTCTAGTGAGGCTCCCACCATGTCAGCAATGTCTATCTTATTGATGATAAGTAAATCAGACTTGGTAATACCCGGCCCACCTTTGCGGGGGATTTTATCCCCGGCTGAAACATCAATCACATAAAGCGTTAAGTCGGAGAGTTCTGGGCTAAAGGTGGCACTGAGATTGTCACCGCCACTTTCTACCAAGACAAAATCCAAATTCTCATGGCGAGATTGCAATTCATCAATGGCAGCAAGATTCATTGAGGCGTCTTCTCGAATAGCCGTGTGGGGGCAACCCCCGGTTTCTACACCGATAATACGATCGGCTTCTAGTGCGTCATGTTTGGTTAGGAACTGGGCGTCTTCGTGAGTATAAATATCATTGGTCACTACGGCCATGTTGTACTTTTCACGCATAGCGAGGCATAACGAACGCAGTAGCGCTGTCTTTCCAGACCCCACTGGGCCACCCACACCAACACGCAGTGTTTGTTTTTGCATAAGGTTTCCTCTAAGAACGGAATAATCTTGAATATTGTTGTTCATGCCATGCACTTGCCATGGCCAACGACGGCATAGACTGTCCAATTTGGTCTTGCTGCACGTGTTTGGCACTCTCAATACATGGTGTAATTTTTGTGGTTAAGCGAAACAGTAAATTTTGGCCGTCGGTTTGTCCTAACGGGATGAGTTTTGTGCCCGCAGCCACCTGATTATCAATAAGGGTCCACACATAACCACTTAGACAGGCATCAAGTGATAAGCCAAAAACATGTGAGGCCAAGGCAAATTGACTAATAAAACAATGGGCATTTAGCTGATTAACCCAGTGCGCGGCCAGACTGTCTTCTTTGTTTACTAAATTGCGCAACAACCTACGTAACGCTTTTCCCATGGCTTGCTCGGCCAGTAAAATTTCTTCACTTTCTCGGGTAGCCGCAATCCAATCGTCGGTGTCTAAAAATAGCGTTTGGTCGTGAGCGTCTATTGCGCGAAATTGCTGCATCAACAAAGGGACATCGGCATTGGCGACGCTGCCTTCTAGCAGCACAGCTACCCAATTCTCTAGTGCATCAGATGTCGTTACCCACCCACGCTCTACCGCTTGCTCTAAACCTTGTGAAAAGGAGAACCCTCCCACCGGCAAATTCGCACTGCATAATTGCAGCAACCTTGCGCACTGAAGCATTGAAAGATCAGTCATGATGGTGGTGATGTTCGCCACTTTGATAGGCGCCACTTTCAGGGTCGAATACCGCAGGTGCGTCACTCACACTGAGATGGTAACGCTGCACTAATTCGCTAAGCACATGATCGGGTTTAAACCTTAACCAGCGTTCACCAACTTGTAAGCGAGTATGGCGGTTACCCAAGTGATAACACACTTTTGAAAAGGTGTGCCAGTCGTCTGTACTTGCTGTGGTAACAGCTTCAAGGGCACCTATCACCTTAATCACTTTGCCGCATTCGCTGCGCAAGTGCTCACCCACGCGTAAGGGCTTCCCTCGCGCTATAAAAATGCCGACCGGCACGCCCTTGTCGGTTGTCACTTTAATTCGCGCTTTTTGCCGCGTATCAAAATCTAGGGTTATGGTATCGTCGGCATCACCATGATAATGACCCAACCTTTCTGAAATCGTTAACATATACTTCTCTTAAAACAAACTATAGCGCTGTGCTAAGGGCAATACTTCCATAGGTTCACAGGTAAGTAATTCACCATTTGCGCGTACTTCATAGGTTTGCGCATCCACCTCAATGTGTGGCTGCCAATCGTTGAGTTTCATATCCCCTTTACCAATATTCCTTGTGTTTTTACATGCCACAAGTGGCCGGCGTATCCCGTATTTTTCTGCAATGTTGTTATCCATTGATGCCTGTGACACAAAGGTCACAGACAATGAGGCTGCGGCACCGCCAAGACTACCGAACATGGGTCGATAATAGACGGGTTGTGGTGTAGGAATAGAGGCGTTGGGATCGCCCATAGGTGCGGCTGCAATAAAACCTGACTTCAAGATCAAACTGGGCTTAATCCCAAAGAAGGCGGGCTTCCACAGCACAAGGTCGGCCAGTTTACCTACTTCAATAGAACCCACTTCGCTGTCGATACCATGGCTTATAGCCGGGTTGATGGTGTATTTGGCCACGTAACGACGCGCACGATAATTGTCATTCCTGTCAGAGTCTTGTGGTAGCGGCCCCCGCTGCACTTTCATTTTGTGGGCGGTTTGCCATGTTCGACAAATCATTTCACCTATGCGTCCCATGGCCTGACTGTCAGAGGCAATCATGCTGATTGCGCCTAGGTCTTGTAGAATATCTTCGGCCGCGATACTTTCCTTGCGAATTCGTGAGTCAGCAAAGGCCACATCTTCAGGAATAGAAGGGTCGAGGTGGTGACAAACCATTAGCATGTCTAAATGCTCGTCAACGGTATTAACGGTATAAGGCCGTGTTGGATTTGTGGATGACGGCAACACATTGGCTTCACCACAAGCACGAATAATATCTGGGGAATGCCCGCCACCCGCACCCTCGGTGTGATAAGTATGAATCGTTCTGCCTTTAAATGCCGCTAAAGTATCTTCCATAAACCCGGCTTCATTTAATGTATCGGTGTGAATGGCAATTTGCACATCGTAACGGTCGGCTACGGTTAGGCAGTTATCTATTGATGCAGGAGTGGTTCCCCAATCTTCATGCAATTTAAGACCACAAACACCCGCTTCAATTTGCTCTTCCAATGCTTTCGGTAAACTCGCGTTTCCTTTGCCCAAAAAGCCAAAGTTCATTGGCATATCCTGAGTTGAAAGCATCATTTTTTCAATATTCCAAGGCCCAGGTGTGCATGTGGTGGCTTTCGTCCCAGTAGCCGGGCCTGTGCCGCCACCTATCATGGTGGTCACTCCTGACATTAAGGCTTCATCTACCTGCTGAGGGCAAATGAAGTGCACGTGTGCATCAATGCCGCCTGCCGTCAGTATTTGCCCTTCTCCCGCTATAATCTCTGTGCCCGCGCCAATAGGAATAGTCACGCCGTTTTGCACGTCGGGATTACCGGCTTTGCCAATGGCTTGAATACGGCCATCGTTAATGGCCACATCGGCTTTCACAATGCCCCAGTAATCTAAAATGAGCGCATTGGTAATGACTAAATCTGGCGTTTCTGCGCAGCTGAGCTGCCCCTGCCCCATGCCATCGCGAATAACCTTACCGCCACCAAACTTCACTTCATCGCCATAGCAGGTGTAGTCCTTTTCTACCTCGATAATAATGTCGGTGTCCGCTAAACGAACCCTATCGCCGGTGGTTGGGCCAAACATGTGTGCATAGGCGTTACGGTCTATTTTAGTCATGCTCTTGCTCCAATTTTCCCATCACATCACCACGAAACCCATAAATGGATTTTGAGCCACCAAAAGGCACTAAACTTACCGTACGTTTCTGACCAGGTTCGAAACGCACTGCAGTGCCTGCGGTAATATTTAATCGCAGTCCTTTGGTGGCTTGGCGGTCGAAATGCAGCGCCGGATTCACCTCATAGAAATGATAATGGGATCCCACCTGTATTGGCCTATCGCCATGATTAACCACAACCACGCTGGTTTCAGGTAGACCTTGATTGAGTGCTATATCACTTTCGTCTGTGAATATCTCGCCGGGGATCATCGCATTCTCCTACACTATAGGGTCGTGAACGGTCACCAATTTGGTGCCATCTGCAAATGTGGCTTCTACCTGAACATCGTGAATCATCTCAGGTACACCTTCCATCACTTGCTCGGCGCTTAATACGGTACGCCCATAATCCATCAGTTCAGCGACAGACTTTCCATCTCGTGCGCCTTCTAAAATGGCCATTGAAATAAATGCAATCGCTTCGGGGTAATTGAGTTTTAAGCCTCTGTTTAAACGTCGCTCGGCCAGTAGTCCGGCGGTAAATAACAATAGCTTGTCTTTCTCTCTGGGTAATAGTTCCAAAAGCTGCTCCCGCTCTTTTTAATCAGTTATGTGTACCAAATTCGTGGTGGTACCGCTAAATGACCAGACACCTGTGGCCTTGTCTGCATCCAAATATGCACAAAACCCTCACGACAAACTTCGCTGTCCTCACCTAAATAACGCACCACAACAACGCCTTGCAACTGAGTGACTGACATGAAATGACTCAGGTTAAGTCCTTCAATACAGCCGCGAATTAAGCTACACACGTTTTTTGCCCATTCGTTTGATGACGCTTCATGGCCATTAAATAACACCATGGTGCCCACCACATGGTGCCCCGCTAACCCAATGCGAGATTCATGCAGCCTGTCTTTAGCGTGTATGGCAAGGCGGTCATGAAAACGAATACCTTGGTTGTGATAAAGGCTGAAGGTTTGTGTGAACTGCCCTTTGCAAAAGGGTTGGTCGATATGAGGTAAGCCCAAACACGCAATATCCCAACCTACGTAGCTTGCGCCTTTATCCAAATACACCTGGGTATGACTAAACGCATTGGCGTTGGTGTAAACCAGTGTTTCATGGGGTAAGTATTCAAGGTGAGCGTTGTCTGCAACAGTAAAGCGGTTGAACTGGCACTGCTTACTGGCCATTTGTTTTGCCTCTCGGGCGCGGTAAAACCGATTGGCTCCCGGGGTGGTTAGCAGTACTTGGCAATCTTTTTCTAAGGTGGCCGCAACATGCAATTCATCACCAGACACGATACCGGCTGGCGGATGCAATAAATATAAATGCGCCGCGCCAGTGGTTTCTGGGTAAAAAGCCCGCTGTACACTGAGCGGGCCTTCCCGCAGTGTATCCACCAGTTTTGTTTTTTGTTGCCGGTGGGCAAATGTCATTTCTAGTCGCGCCAGCCACTGTTCGTAAGCTGCTGCGGGCCTTGCCGTCATTATCACTCCTTGCTAAACCGACAAATACTGCTTAACCAAATCATCGTTAAGCTCTGGCATCGCACCATGGGACACCACTTTCCCTCGTTCCATTAAGTAGAATTGTTCGCCAACCGCGCGAGCAAAGGGCAGTTTTTGCTCAACCAGAACAATTGTCATGCCCTTTTCTTTATTTAAGCGCAATAGTACATCACGAATCAGCTGAACAATGTTGGGCTGAATGCCTTCATTCGGCTCATCTAAAATAAGCATATTAGGATTAAGCACTAAGGCACGGGCAATAGCAAGTTGCTGCTGCTGACCACCTGATAAATCTCCGCCTCTGCGTTGCAGCATTTCTTTTAACACAGGGAAGTATTCGAAAATGTCTTCTGGCAGGCTGCGTGACGTTTGGCGCTTACAATTGAGCGACACTTTTAAATTCTCTTCAACGGTAAGCTGACCAAAAATATGACGGCCTTGTGGCACATAGCCCACGCCTATATTGGCACGGCTTTCTATACTTGCGCGCGTGACGTCTTGTTGATTGATAGTAATACTGCCAGAGGCTGCGGGTAACATGCCCATGAGGCATTTTAGTAGCGTGGTTTTCCCCACTCCATTACGCCCCATAATGCATGTGCGGGAACCGGCCGCTATGTCCATGTTCAAATCCCACAATATTTGGCTACCACCGTAACGCTGGTTCAGTTGGGATACGTTAATCATTTCCTTCCTCCCCCAAATATACCTTTTTCACTTCCGGATGACTTTGAATGGCGTCCATGGTGCCTTCTGCTAATACGCTACCTTGATGCAACACCGTGACCGTGCGCGCAATTGAACGCACAAATCCCATGTCATGTTCTACGACCACCACTGAGTGCTCTCCAGCCAACGAGGTTAAAAGCTCAGCGGTGCGCTCTGCTTCCGACACTGTCATGCCTGCGACGGGTTCATCCACTAGCAACAACTGAGGTTTGGCCGCCAGCAACATACCAATTTCCAGCCACTGTTTTTGCCCGTGGGATAACTCACTGGCTTGACGATGCTGCATAGCAAGAAGGCCGATGGTATGCAGAATTTGGTCTATATCATCTCGTTGTTCTGCACTTAATGCGTGCCATAACGATGTCCAAATGCCTTTGTCCATTTTTAGGCTGAGGTATAAATTTTCTTTGACGCTTAAGGCCTCAAATACCGTCGGTTTTTGGAATTTTCTCCCTATCCCTAAACGGGCAATTTGCTCTTCGTTATGCTGTAGCAAATTAATTTGCTGCCCATAACTTACCGTCCCGGTATCGGGGCGGGTTTTACCGGTAATGACATCCATGAGGGTAGTTTTACCCGCCCCATTTGCACCAATAAGACAACGCAACTCACCTTTTTTGATATACAAATTCAAATCGTTAAGTGCTTTGAAACCATCAAAACTAACACTCACATTTTCCATGTATAAAATCATACCGTGACGCGTATCTGGCGCGGGGTTTTTCTCTGTCAGTAACGCACTTTTCATGAGGCTGACTCCTGCTTATTCACCTTACGCTTGACAGAAAAACGATGATCAATCAGTCCAACCAAGCCCTTGGGCAACAACAAGGTGACTAAGACAAATAAACCGCCAAGTGCAAATAACCAGGCCTCAGGCATAATCCCTGTCAGCCTTGTTTTTGCAAAGCTCACCACAATGGCACCAATAATGGCGCCGTATAAGGTGCCTCTGCCCCCAATAGCCACCCAGATAACGATTTCGATGGAATTTATGGGCGAGAATTCGCCAGGATTAATGATGCCTACTTGAGGTACGTAGAGTGCACCTGCGATGCCGGCAAGCACGGCAGAAAAGGTGAACAGAAACACCTTATAACTGGCACTGTTGTACCCCACAAATCGCACTCTATTTTCTGCATCTCGAATGGCGGTGATCACCTTACCGGCTTTCGAAGAAACAATGCGATCACACACATAATAAGCGGCCGCTAATACGCATACAGTGATAATAAACAACACCAACCGCGTAGTATCTGATTGCAATGAAAACCCTAAAATGTCTTTGAAATCAGTCATACCGTTGTTGCCACCAAATCCCATCTCATTGCGGAAAAAGGCCAGCATGAGTGCGTAAGTCATCGCTTGCGTCATAATCGAAAGGTACACGCCGCTAACTCTTGAACGAAACGCCATGGCACCAAAGACATACGCCAGTATTCCTGGGGCAAGTACCACCATTGCAATCACCCAAAAAAAGCTATCTGACCCCACCCAAAACCAAGGTAAACTTTCCCAGTTTAAGAACACCATGAAATCAGGTAAATCTGGGTTGCCATATACGCCTCTATCCCCAATTTGACGCATCAGGTACATGCCCATGGCATACCCACCAAGGGCAAAGAAGGCGCCGTGACCTAGGCTTAAAATGCCGCAATAGCCCCACACCAGATCGAGTGCTAACGCCAACAAGGCGTAACACAGATATTTACCCAATAGGTTCACCGAGTAGCTGCTGACGTAAAAAAATGACTCCGGGGAAAATAACTGGTTCGCTAATACCACGTACACGGCCATGACTAACAATACAGACACGACGCGCTGCACACTGCTTAGTTGAAAGAAGAAGTTCATCATTATTCAGCTCTCCCCTTTTGCGGGAACAGCCCCATTGGGCGCTTTTGAATAAATAACACCAACCCGACTAACACGATAATTGTGGCCAATACTGGGCCTGTAACAGGCTCTAGGAATTTGTTTAAAACCCCTAAGGTCATGGCAGAGACGAGCGTGCCCCATAAATTGGCTACGCCACCAAATACCACCACTAAGAAAGAATCGATAATATAGGCCTGACCTAAATTGGGGCCCACATTGGTTAATTGACTTAACACTACCCCTGCCACACCGGCTATTCCAGAACCTAGCCCAAAGGTAGCGGCATCAACCCAATTGCTCTTTACACTGAGCGCCCGTGCCATGTCGCGATTTTGTGCCACGGCGCGAACATGTAAACCAAGGGAGGACTTTTTCAAAAATAGCAGCAAGGAAAAGAACACCGCCAAAGAAAATATAATGATATACAAGCGGTTAAAGGTAACAGAAAACACTGGATTGATTTGCCATGAACCACTCATCCATTCTGGGCTTGCTACCTGACGATTTAGTGGTGAAAACACGGTACGTACTAACTGCTGTAAAATCAGAGAAATACCAAAGGTGGCCAGTAATGTTTCAAGAGGCCGCCCCTTTAAAAACTGAATAACACTGCGCTCAATGAGTACCCCCATTAAACCAGAGACTAAGAAGGCAGCGGGCACGGCCATAAGTAAGGAATATTCTATAAGGTTAGGGAAGGCTTGTTGAATGACGTAGGTGGTATATGCCCCCAACATGATCATTTCACCATGGGCCATATTGATAACGCCCATCACCCCAAAAGTGATGGATAAGCCAATAGCGGCTAATAAAAGCACCGACCCCATGCTAATACCGAAAAAGGCCGTTTCAGCCCAACCGAACCATTTGCGCTTCGCCTCTATTCCCGCTAGAGCAGCATCTACATTCGCCTTAACTGTGTCAGTGACCTCGCTGTTACGCTGCAAAGACAAGAGCGCCACCCTGACTTCTGGGTATAAGCTTCCCCTCAAGGTTTCAAGCGCCCCTAACTGTGCGGTCTCGTCGTCATTTTGAAGTTGCTTAAGCGCGGTAATGGTCGTTAACACATCAATAATATCGGCGTTTTTCTCCTGCTCCAACCGAGAGGAAATAACCTTAGTTGATATTGAATCAACATCAGCCAATAGGCTTTGCGACGCTTGTAACCGTACCGTGACATCACGATGGCTTAAGTTTCGTTGGGCCAAGAGTTGACGAATATGGCTTCGCACACGGTTGTTGACACGGACTTTCCTTAGCCTAACGCCACTTGGCTGAGCAATATTCTGCTCTGTGAGTGTATCTATCCATACCCGTTCACCTTGGATTTTAGATGCGTACATCACTTGCTGATTTTTCGGGTGAAAGTACACATCGCCTTCCAGTAAGCGCGCGAATAGCGTGGCAACACGTTCATCATCAAGGGTAGCAGCTTTATCGAGGGTAGCAGGTAAGGTACGAAAAGACGCCTTAGGCAAGGCTTTTACAATGTCATCGAAAACAACGTCTTGCGCATAAGCGGGCTGAAAAATACTAAGATGAATGATGACAAAAAATAATGCCAACACAGGTTTGAACATGGGTTTATTCCTTAGTGCGTCGCAAAAAAACGTGGCGCTGCAACGAATTCGAAAACAGCGCCACTCACTGGGGTGGACGGCAATACCGCCCACTACACACTACTTACTGCCAGTACAGGTACCAGCTTCAACATCGTAACTGCCGCATAGCATGGGTGCCGTCCAGTCAGACATCAAATTTTTAGAACTTGGCAGGAAATCAGACCATGCGTCACCTCGCACTGTCCCTGGAGTCTCCCACACCACTTCTACTTGACCGTCATCTTGAATTTCGCCGATAAACACCGGCTTCGACAAGTGATGATTAGGATTCATTACCGCGATTCCGCCAGTTAAATTTGGTACCGCCATACCAATTAACGCGTCTGACACTGTGTTAACATCAGTGCTTCCCGTTTGTTCCACGGCGGCAGCCCACATAGTAAAGCCGATATAAGTGGCTTCCATTGGGTCGTTTGTTACCCGGTTTTCGTCACCAATAAAGGCCTTCCACTTATCAATAAACGCGTTGTTGGCGTCGGTATAAATACTTTGGAAATAATTCCACGCGGCCAAATGCCCCACAAGTGGCGCAGTATCAAACCCTGACAGCTCCTCTTCTCCCACCGAGAAGGCCACCACAGGAATGTCTTCCGCTGATATACCTTGGTTACCTAACTCTTTGTAAAAAGGTACATTTGCATCACCATTGATGGTTGAAACCACAGCGGTTTTCTTGCCACTGGAACCAAACTTCTTCACATCAGACACAATGTTTTGCCAATCTGAGTGACCGAAGGGTGTGTATTGAATCATGATGTCTTCATCACTCACCCCATTGGCCTTTAAGTAAGCTTCGAGAATTTTATTGGTCGTACGGGGGTACACATAATCGGTGCCTAGCAATACCCATCGTTCAGCGCCAATGTCATTCATGAGGTAATCTACAGCAGGAATGGCTTGTTGATTGGGCGCAGCCCCTGTGTAAAATACATTTTTAGACGACTCTTCACCTTCGTACTGTACTGGGTAAAAAAGCAATCCGTTTAGCTCTTCCACCACGGGTAACACAGATTTACGCGAAACCGACGTCCAGCCACCGAAGATAACGTCTACCTTCTCTTGCACAATTAATTCACGTGCTTTTTCAGCAAATAACGGCCAGTTTGAGGCGGGGTCCACCACCACGGCTTCTAGTTTCTTTCCAAGCAAACCACCTTGCTTGTTTTGCTCTTCCACCATCATTAATACGGTGTCTTTTAAGGTGGTTTCACTGATGGCCATGGTGCCGGTAAGTGAGTGCAATACCCCAACCTTAATCGTATCTTCCTCGGCTATTGATAAACTTGAAACCAGCGACCCTGCGATAATCGAGCTAGCGACTATTAATTTACGTAACTTCATCAAACATCCTCTAGAGTGGTGATTAGCTCCTATCAACCTGATTAAAAAGGTTCACGTTAACGCGAGCTAATTGGCCGTTTTCCATAATGGGGTTACACAACGGTATGCCAGTGACACCATGCTGTGACGATTGTTTGTATAGTATTTCTATAAGCAAAATAAAAAAATGAGTTAAATTACGTAGTTTAGGCTCGTCTTATTCCTATACAGGTATTGGCGAGTTAAAGGTATGCTGACACTATAGGAAATAAAGTCGTTTGCGCTTTCAGCGTACTTATCGTTTAACCCCATTCCCAGTAGGATCATCACCACCTCATGGCAGACAACTCAAAAGTCTCTTCCAGCCGCCGCTCGTATAATAAGCTGGTCGCGAATGAAATGATGGAAGATTTCGCCCTTCGCTTTACCGCCATGCGCGCCCGAAAGTGGTCTTATTCACGTATTGCACATACCGCACTTGGTATCGTGTCTTTCATGGTATTGGAGGCAATCGGTGGCGCCATTACATTAAATTATGGGTTTGTAAATTCAGCCTGGGCCATTCTTGCGTTGGTGGTGGTTATTTTTATCAGTGGTACGCCTATCAGTTTTTATGCGGCTCGGTATGGCGTCGACATTGATCTTTTAAGTAGGGGGGCAGGCTTTGGTTATATAGGCTCTACGGTCGCCTCACTTATTTATGCCTCCTTTACCTTTATTTTCTTTGCCCTTGAAGCGGCCATCATGAGCATGGCCCTTGAGCTACTGCTAGGTATCCCTCTATATATTGGGTATGCCATTAGTGCATTTATTGTCATGCCCTTGGTCACCCACGGCATTACTTATATTAGTCGCTTCCAAGTGTGGACACAGCCAGTTTGGATTGTGTTACAGCTAATGCCCCTGTTGTACGTGTTCAACCACCCCGACTCAAGTTTAAGGGAATGGACAGAGTTTACCGGCGATGCCGGTGAAATGGGTGGCGGTTTTAACATACTCTTATTTGGTTCAGCGTCAGCGGTTTTGCTTTCCTTGGTGGCGCAAATTGGTGAGCAAGTTGATTTTCTAAGGTTTCTGCCCCCTAAGCCCACGGCATCAAGCCCCTTAAAATGGTGGATTGCCATGATAATGGCCGGGCCAGGATGGATAATTTTTGGAGCGGGTAAATTATTTTTAGGGTCGTTTCTAGCGTACTTAGCCCTGAAACAAGGAGTGTCTCGCGAGCTAGCGAGCGACCCTGCACATATGTACCAAGTGGCTTTTGGGTTTCTCTTTAACAACACCACACTGACCATTGTCATTGCCACTGTATTTGTGATTATTTCACAGCTAAAAATTAATGTAGCGAATGCTTATGCAGGGTCGCTGGCGTGGTCTAACTTTTTTAGCCGTATTACCCACAACCACCCAGGCAGAGTAGTGTGGATGATCTTCAATATCCTTATTGCTATTTTATTGATGGAATTGGGTATTTATCAGACCATCGAAAGCATGCTTCAGATTTATTCAGTGCTGGTACTGTCATGGTTAAGTTCTGTATCGGCTGACCTACTCATTAATAAGCCGCTTAAGCTAAGCCCGCCCATCATCGAATTCAAACGTTCTAAACTATACGACATTAATCCGGTTGGCACTGTGTCGATGTTTGTCTCTTCGGTTGTAGGCTTTACTGCACATATGGGTGCATTTGGCGATCTTGGTGTCGCCTTTGGTTCCTATTTAGCGTTTTTCTTGCCCTTTATTGTGGTACCTGCAATGGGGTGGGCAACTAAAGGGAAATACTATCTGGTCCCCAATGCCACCAGTGATCTTAGTGGCGCTGAACACCAATGCTGCTTGTGTGAAAATACATTTGATAACGAAGACATGAGTTTTTGCCCGGCCTATAACCAGCCTATTTGCTCTTTGTGCTGTAGCTTAGACGTGCGTTGTGGTGACCAATGCAGGGAAGACGCCACCTTATCAGCACAAGCCTTTGCACTGTTTAACCGCTATTTTAGTTTAAAAACGTTGCGCGTACTGACTACCCCTATTGCACAATGTTTATGGCTAACCCTTTTACTCACGGGTATTTCCGCCACCATATTGCTGCTCATTTACTGGCAAATTCCTATGGCCACCGAAGCGCTTAAAGACGTCTTTGCAGCCACCCTACTTAAGATATTTTTCTTTTTGCTGATTATTATTGGTGTAGTGAGTTGGCTATTCACCCTTGCAAGGCTAAGTAATCGTTCAGCCTTAGTAGAGCTTCGTGAACAAACGAAAGCCCTGGCGACCGAAGTCAGTGCTCATGAAAAAACCTCTCGGGCGTATCAATTAGCAAAAGAAGAGGCGGAGTCGGCCAATAAAGCAAAAAGTCGATATTTGGCTGGCTTGAGTCACGAACTTCGAACGCCGCTGAACGTGCTTCTGGGTTACGCGCAGTTACTTTCCAGTGATAGCAAAATCCCCAAGCACGCGAAAGAACCTTTGCAAACCATGAAACGCAATGGAGAATACCTAAGCGATTTAATTGAAGGGGTGTTAGAGGTGTCTAAAATTGAGGCGGGCCGATTATCAGTTCACCGTGAAGATATTCAATTGCGCCCCTTATTAGAACAGCTTGTTGATATGTTTCAGCAACAAGCCCTCTCCAAAGGGTTAATGTTTACCGCTGACTTTCCCCAGCACTTGCCCCAATATGTGTCTGGTGACAAACAGCGTCTACGGCAAATTTTAATCAACTTAATTTCTAACGCCCTTAAATTTACTGAACACGGCAGCGTGACATTTACCGTGCGATACCGTAATGAAGTGGGCCAGTTTATTGTTGAAGACACCGGACCGGGCATCAGCACCCAGGATCAAGAAACCGTGTTCCATCCATTCGAGCGCGTATCTGACAGTAACACAGCGGTTTCTGGTACGGGTTTAGGCCTCACTATCTCTCGCGCGCTGGCGGAGCTAATGGGCGGTGATATTAGTTTAGTGAGCGAACTCGGCAAAGGCAGTAGGTTTAGCCTAAGTTTAATGTTACCCAGATTGACTCATATTCACAGGGCGCCTGTAGATGAAGACAAACAGGTGGTGGGCTACGAAGGTGAATCTAAAACGCTGTTAACCGTAGATGATGAAGCCAGCCAGCGGCAGTTATTGAGCGACATTCTCACCCCTCTTGGATTTACTGTAATTACCGCCAGTTCTGCTAAAGAAGGCTTAGACAAGTTAAAACGCCACGCTATCGACCTCATGTTCCTCGACTTAAAAATGCCTGAAATAAGCGGCTGGAAAGCCGCTGAGTTGGTTAGGCAAGAAGGGTTTAAGCTACCCATTATCATTGTGTCTGCCAATGTGCGGGAATTAGATCGAGAAGATAATGCCCGACAAAATCACAACGACTACCTTACCAAACCTTTTGCTATTGCAAATCTCATTGATAAATTAGGCCACTGGCTGAATATTCGCTGGATAAATCAAAACGATGATAGCCCCCTTGAGCCAGCGGGCGAAAACAAAGGGAATAAGCCTCCCGTAGGGCGTAATCAATATCAAGCCCTTAAGTCGCTTGCGGAAATTGGTTATCTGTCGGGCTTTACTGCCAAACTCGAAGATATCTCAGAGCACTATGACATTCCCCCTGAGACCCAAAAGGAGCTCAAGCAGCTTTCATCTCAAATTCAGTTTGTGAAGGTGGTTGAGAAGCTCGACAGCCTAATGCGCCATCTTTAACCGCCCGAAATAAAAAAGACCGGCTGAAGAAGCCGGTCTTTTTTTTGCTTTATTAGCGGCAATCGCTACTGATGGCTAAGGGCCATTGGGTCGATGTAGTTGGCGTTGTCCATACCAGATTTACGCATAGCAATGCCCGTCAGACAAGCATGCATGATTTGGTTGGCGCTCAGTGCCGTGTTGTAGCTCAAATCCAAAAACGGTGCCACACCAAGCATTTCAAAACCCGCCACCTCAGTTTCTGCACACGCTCGGCGAACCAAGGTCATGGCTTGACGGACTGAAATCCCTCCTGCCACTGGCTGCCCAGAACCACTCACAAACGCTGGGTCAACCACACTCATGTCGAAAGACACAAACGTCTTTCCTGCGCTAGCACTAAGCTCCGTCAATGCTTGCTCCATGACTACCGGCCATGAATCCCGTTCAACTTGCGCCATGGTGTGATACTTCACACTGTTTTCTCGTAGCCACATCAAGGCGCTTTTATTTTGAGACGCGCCTCTAAGCCCTACTTGAATCAGGTTTTCACCCTCGATGACGCTGGCTTCTAATAAGTTGGCAACACTTTGCTCATCAGAGTAAAAGTGGTCTTTATCACGCTCTCCGCGATAATGGGCATCTAGATGCAATACAGACACCGGGGTATCTGAAAAATGCCCGGCCACCGCGCTCACGCTTGAAAACATAATGGAATGGTCACCGCCCACAATAAAGGGGATTGTGCCCGCCTCCAGCATGTCGGTAAGTTGCTGAGTAATGTGTTCAATATTCAGCTCTGGACTCATATTATCCACGGCAATATTGCCATAATCTGCCACTTGCATTGCCAAGGTTGGGTCAATGCCACCTTCAACGCTGTACCCACTTAACCCGTACATACCACGTAAGAGGGTTGGCGCGTGTTTATCGTCTCGCCATCCTGATCCTAAAGCCAGCGGCACACCGACAAATGCCACATCCACAGCGCCGGCAACTAAATCGGCTTTTCGTATTGCCACAGGCGCATTCGCAAAGGTAGGAATGCCACCTTCTTCATTTAGATAACGCTTTAAACTGAAAGGGCCAGGCTCGCGCTTATAACGGTCGAACAATGCAGGTTGCAATACACGTTGCCTGTTATACCCGCCCGCCTCAGGGTTAAGAGGAATAATATCGCTGTCTGCCAAATACGCTAGCGGCTCTTCAATACCTTCCGCTGGCGTAGCTTTGGAGGCAGTATGGTTTGCTTGATAGCGTCTTTGTGCACTGGTTTGCATCAAGGCTTGTACTAACTGTTTCGCTTCCTGAGGCGACTTTTCCGCTAACTTTACCGCCAGCTTTTCAGGGGTTAAGTTATACAAAACCAGTTCATCTGAGGCGTTGATGAAGGCCAACTCTTGGTCAGTCAACAATTGTGTATTGGCTGATATCGCGACTTCGGGCATGGGTGTGCGCTCAGCCTTGGTGGTAGAAGCACAAGCGGATAGCATCAGTGCTGCACCTACTGCCGCACACAATATATTTGATTTTCTTTCAATATGAAGGCGTTTCATTATTTCTTATCTCCATAGTAATCGGTTTGTCCGTGCTCAGAAGATAATTCGCTAATAAAGCCTTTCTGGGTAATACCTTTTTTATGCATAGCGACACCGGTTAAGCACGCAAACATCAGGCTATTGGCGTTTAATGTACTCACGTACGTGGTATCTAGCGCTGGGGCTAATTCCACAATATCAAACCCAACCAGGTTTGTTTCGGCGCACAATCGTCGAACAATGGGGATGGCTTCTCGCATGGTTAACCCGCCAGATACTGGCGTTCCCGTGCCCGGTTGAAATGCTGGGTCGAGTACATCAACATCGAAGGACACATACAAAAATTCCGTATTTTCAGTGGCTTCTTGTAAAACTCGCTCCATAACTGCATCCCATCCACGCCGTTCTACTTCAGCCATGGTGTGGTAGTGCATACCAATTTCACGCTCCCACTCGTAGTAACTTTTACTGTAATGCGCCCGTAAGCCCACCTGAATATAGTCCTCAGGTCGCACATGCGCTTCTTTCATGAGGCGGTAAATAGGCTGGCCATGATCCAATAAATGCACCCGTCCGCGACCTGTGTCCAAATGCGCGTCAAAGTGCACAACGCCCACCTTGCCTTTTCCATAAACGTCGGCAATCGCCGCAACATTGGGATATTCGAGCGAATGGTCACCGCCTATGATAAAGGGTATCGCTCCGGTCTCGGCTATTTCGCGCACCCGATCTCGTACTTCTTGAACACTTCGCTCAGTGCTAAGTTGATCTATGGCTGCGTCGCCATAATCCACAATGTTCAATACTTTCCCTGGGTCAATCATGGTGGACACGTCTGCGCCCCCGGTTCCCCTTCCTAACATACGCATTGCACGAGGGCCATGGATGGCATCTCGCCAGCCTGACCCCATGTCTAAAGGCGCACCTAAAATGGCAACATCCACTTCACCGGCAACCAAATCCTCAGGAGAAAGGGCCACTGGAGAGCGCGCAAAAGTGGGTATGCCAGAGCGGCCACCACCTAAATAGCGGCCTAGGGAAATAGGCCCGGCTTCCCGCTCGGGATCAAGCTCTTTTGGCCGCTTCACTCGCCACGTATTGTAGTTTTCTGAATCGGTATTTAGGGTGATTTGGTCAGTGTCTCGGCCTTGCTTATATTGCACTTGGTCATACACAGTGAGCATAGTGTCAACGTATTGCTCAACTTCCTGCGTACTGGCTTTTCGCATTAACTCGTACATAAGGTCGGGTTTAAGTACGCTCGCGCCTTTTCCACTAAGCACAAACTCTCGCTTGGCTTCGGGCAATGCATCAAGTAACGCAAGAATATCCTCGGGTACGTCTTTTAATGGCTTAACAGGCATAAGGCCTGGCGTGGCGGAATCTATTTTTGAATGAACCTCACCGGGCAGTGAAGGAGGTGATTGCACCTCCTCTTTCTCGGCAGTTTCTTGAAGCGCTTGCACCGAGAAAGAAGATAACGCTGCCCAACTGGTAGCGAGTAGAAGAGTTTTTAATTTCATTATTAAGGACGTTAAAAGTGAACGTAGTACCACTATAAAAGTCGCTTAAATACCAAACAATAAGTCATATCCCCCAGTTAAATACCCCATCTCTCCCTTTCTATATTAGGCTGATTAATGGTGCTTTAACCGTCTCTTGAAGACAGGTTAAATAATCCCCCCACCAAAACCATTAATGCGTTCAATAACCCAAAACATGCCCAGGGTACCTACCCCCATTAACACGCTGTAACGCATCTGGTCGGCATACGGGGTTTTGGTGAACAAAGCGCCAACCGCGTAGATAACACCAATAAACACCACCTGGCCGACTTCCACCCCAATATTAAAAAACAAGAGTGCCAATGTAATTTCATTTTGCGGTACCCCTAACTCGCCTAACGCACTGGCAAAACCCAAACCGTGGATTAAACCGAATAGGGCGACAACGCCCAAACTGGCTGTCATTGCTACCTTTCTTGCGTTTCGATTGCATAGGATTGCTTCGCGTGCCATTAAGCAAATTGACAAGGCAATTAATACTTCAACGGGCGCAATAGGAAGGGTGACAAGATCAAAATAAGACAGAGCAAGGGTAAGAGAGTGGGCAAGCGTAAATGTACTCACTAGCCCCAATAGTTTATAACCACGGGCCAATAAACATAGGCAAAGCACAAAAGCGAGGTGGTCCCATCCAAACCAAATATGCAGCATACCTTGCCACAAATACCGTTTAATGGTTTGCCCCTTCGATAACGTCAGTGCGCCGGGCTGTACCATGGGCACCACCATGGTATTCAATGAACGCTTAAGGGTAAGGCTAAAGTTGCTCGATTGCGTATTCACTCTTAAATTGGCGCCGTCTAAATACCATGGCGTAATAATTTCAGCGCCGTCACCGAGTTCGTCCGTACAGGCAAATTCATAACTCAGTATCGTATTGCTGCCTAACCGTTGCTGATTTACCGTTTCTACCTGGCAGTAGCTGGGCAACTGAAGGGTTTTACTGCTGGCAAGCGAGGTAGGAAGCTGCGCGGTAAATTGGTAGGTATTTTCCATCTCGCCATCGGATAATCTTAATTCTGCCGCCGAAAATACATCCGCACTTAACGGAAACACGCAAAACAATAAGCACACAAAAATGGCTGTATTTCTTAGCATGTGGCTACTCCTTAACGTGCTTAATAATGCGGTATTTGTCGCCTAAATCATCAATGTAGTCTTTCACTGCACTATCGAGCCGGTCTACCACGTAGTCGTTCGTCACCTGCATTTTTGCTTCGTCAAAGGTGAGTGGCGATCGAGGCGTTGAATGTGTAACCTTGACAAAATGCCACCCTAAAAGTGATTCCTGAGGGCCATACCATTCACTAAAGGCATGCTTATCCATGGTGTCTAAAAAAGCTTTGCCGAACATGCCTCTTATCATGCTTACACCATAGGCAGGCATTAATCTGCCACGCCAGAACTCATCCCCTTTCACTTCCTCGCCACGGGTGAGTTTTGCTAAAATTCCCTCACTGTTATCGGGAAGCTGTTCAAAAAATACATGCTGAAAGCTGTAGGTGGGTTCTACGTAGTAGCGGTCTATATGCTTAAGATAATATGCCACTAATTTAGCTTCGTCAGGGTCAGGTAAATAGCCGGTTATCTGGTAACGCATTTCCTGAACCAGTTTTTCGCGAACTTCGGGGTCAATCAGGTGCATACCTGCATCAATAGCTTCACGAAAAAGTACTTCTTCGCGAATATAGTCGTCTTCAATTTTTGCTAAGTCGGCTTGCGTGGCTTGGCGACCGGTCAGTAATTCAAATTGCTCAGCAAATACGTTTCTATTCGATTCACTCAGTTCAACGGCATCACTATCATCGTTTTCAAGGCCGTAATAAAGGCCAAAAACAATGACCCCTAAGCCTAAAAACATCACCAGTGGATCACGAATTAATACCTTCAACATATGTACTGCACCTGCTTTCTTATTCTTTTTGGCAAAAAAGCCGGTCATTGATGCAACCGGCTTTTCACTGTTTTATACCTAGTTCTTCGGCTTGGCGTAGTTAGGGTCGACTTTCTCCCTAAGCCCTTCTTTCCGTGCTTTTTCACCGGCTTCTGGTTGCCTATGTTCTGTGGTTAAATCAGAAAGGTAATACGGGTCTTCTATGCCTTCTTTTCGCATTGCCACGCCGGTTAAACACGCATGAAGAATAAAGTTTGAATTAAGCGCTGAACGATAGGTTGGATCTAACAAGGGGTCGAGCTCTACAATTTCAAACCCAATAATATCGTTTTGTGCGCATAAGCCTCGCACGATAGGAATGGCTTCACGCATGGTTAAGCCGCCAGGTACTGGCGTACCGGTACCCGGTATAAAGGCAGGGTCGATAACATCCACGTCAAATGAGATATAGAGTTTATCTACATTTTCACGGGCTTCTTTAAGCGCCGTGTCCATCACCTGCTTCCAACCTTTTTTCTCTACTTCTGCCATGGTGTGATAACGCATACCGTTATTACGCATCCATTCGAAGCCTTCTGGACCAGGCCAAGGCCCACGCAAACCAATTTGAATGAAGTTTTCTGGTTTTACATGCCCTTCTTTTACCGCTCGGTAAACCGGTTGCCCGTGCGTTAACCAGTGCGCTTGGTTTTTACCCGCATCATAGTGCGAATCGAAGTGAACCACGCCAAAGCTTCCCTTACCATGCACATCCGCTAACGCAGCAATGTCCGGGTACTCTAAGCTGTGATCGCCGCCCACAATAAAAGGCATGGTGCCAGTTTCAGCAATTTCTCTGACTCGTTCGCGTACATGCTGTACGGAAAGTTCGGTGCTCATGTTATCAATAGCAATATCACCATAATCCACGATACTCAGTACCTTGCTAGGGTTCACCATAGTGCTCATATCAATCCCACCTGCACCATACTCATTACGCATGGCTTGGGGGCCGAACTTTTGCCCACGATAATAAGAACCCATATCTAGTGGGGCACCCACTATAGCGATATCCACATTGCCGGCAATTAAGTCTTCGGGATAAATGGCAAGGGGCGCGTTGGCGAAGGTTTTTACGCCGCCAGAACGACTACTCATATAACGGCTTAAATGAATGGGACCTGGCTCTCTTTCTGGGTTGAGGCTTTTAGGGCGCTTCGCTTTCCACCCGTTAAACCCTTTTGCTTCGGTATTAAGCGGAATAGACGCCATGTCTGTTTCCGGGTTAAATTTTCCCGCTTCCGCCACCTCAATCATTCCGTCGAGGTACGCTTCAATTTCTTCAGCCGACTTTCCTTCCATCGACTTATAAAAACGCTCCATGGTACCTAACAACATGGTAGGGAGAGGCGAGTCCAAGATTTCTAGTTTTTCTTCGGATATGCCTTTGGTTTTTTCTTTAAAGCTATCAGGCATGGGCGTATCGGTATCTTCCGCATACACAGATGTCCCTAGCGAACACATAAGTAAACCGCTTAACACTGCGCCAAGAATACGAGAACGTGTAATCACTTTGCTTTCCTTACATTTATTATTTGGGCTCAGCTAAACGCTGAGCCGTATTGTTTCATTCCAAAATCACTACATTCCAAACTGGTAGCTAAATTTAAGACCTACTGTACGAGGCGTTAAAATATAGTGGGCATAGCTTCGCTGTAAGTCACTACCTCGGTTACCAAATTCAATATCACCCCAATTCCGTGAAGCAGAGGTAAAGGCATATTTATCGAATAGGTTGTTTACATAGAAGGTGACGTTCCATGCTTCATCAGATAGCTTGGCGCTGATATTACTTAACCCATACCCCGGTAATTCTTCACCATAATTACGCAAACCTAACGTAGAGTACACATCACTTTGTGCGGTAAATCCATAGCTAAGATCTAGCAGGCGGTTCCACAATTCAGTGGTATAATTTAGGCCAATTGAGATTTGGTGTTCAGGAGAGCCTGGCAGTCTGTCTCCCTCGTACACAGTGTCACCTGTACTCCCGAATATTCCAAGTGCATCGTCGGTCATCTCGGTTTTTGCGTAAGAATAGGCGGCATACATGGTAAGGTCGTCACTTAACGTAGCACGAGAACTGATTTCCACCCCTTTCGCATTGGCCCCTTTAGCATTGGTGAGAATACCCACAGCACCATTTTCGGTTATACCCGACACTTGTGGATCTTCCCAATCAACGTTGAAGGCTGCAACGTTGAAAGTAAAGCGACTTTTAAACCATGATGTTTTTATACCAGCTTCATAGTTTGTTGTGGTATCTGCGTCGTACATGGCCTCGTCAGGTAATGCACAAATAAGCTGGTTGGTAATGTCATCAACGTCCGGAGGACAAGCAGCCACCGTGTTCACACCGCCAATTCTAAACCCTTCACTCACAGTGACATATCCCATCACATCTGACGAAAATGCATAGCTGGCGTTGAATTTAAATAAATTACCATCATCATCGCCCTCCGCTGTATTCGGCTCAAAAACGATAGAGTCGGGATCTCGGCCTGTAAAAACCGTATAGTAAAGAGGAAGGTCAGTATCTGATTCGGTTTCTACTTCGTATTTGTATTGACGCAGGCCTAGGGTAATATCCAGTTTGTCATTGAACGCATAACTAATCTCACCAAAGAATGCTTGTTCTTTTATTTGGTCGATACCATAAGAAATGTACTCAATACTGTCTGGACGAAGTGACCCTGTGGCGCCCCAGGTTTCAATAGCGAACTCATCAAACCCCTCCACTTCTTCCCTGTAGTTACGGTTGTAGTCGTTTTTGTTGTAATAAGCGCCCACTATCCAGCTTAACGGGCCGTCGCTATTACTCACTAAACGAAGTTCTTGAGTTAAATTTTCGTCTTCACTGGTGCTGGTTGTTAACCCTGAAAATGCAGGGAACTCTTCATATCCATAACTTAAACGAATCAATAAATCAGTAACGTCTGAATTCGAATCACGGGTGGTCTTTGATGAACCGGTAGCGGAAACCAAGGTAGCGAAGCCTAAGTCGGCTTCAACTTCTAAACTTAACAACTCGTTTTCTCGATCCATGGGTTCAAGAAAACGATAGGCGGCGTCATATTTTCCGACGAGATCCCCTAGAGGATTTTCGTCACCCAAAGACTGATAGTGCACGGTAGAACGAGCACCAATATCATCCCTTTGGTAAAAATAGGAAAGCGTGGTATCTAGCCAATCTGTAGGCACCCAGCGTAACTGTACTTTTGCCGCGGTTTGCTCAAAGGTGTTCCCATCTTCAACACTATAAAGGTTCGCATCCACTTCAGCCTGATCGGTAAAATCTGGGTCTGGCAATGAGGTACCCGACTCACGCACTAGGTAATCGTAGTCGATAAACCCTGGGTCATCGGAATAGTTAAATGCAGCACGAAAACCAAGAGTGCCTTCTATAATGGGCGCATTAAAGACAAAGCCTGCCTCTCCCCCCATGCTTTCGCTTTCATTGGTTTGATACAGGTCACCATTGACCGACCCTGAAACAAAGTCTAAATCGACTTTTTTAGGAATATAACGTATTGCGCCACCAAGTGTTCCCGCACCATACAAGGTACCTTGTGGCCCAATCAAAACCTCTACTCTGTCGATATCAAGTAAGCGTAAATTCATGAACAACGGAATTTCGCCCACGTAGGTTGCGACTGTGCCGCCATTTGAACCTGGGCCAGATGAATTGGTGTTAAGGCCGCGAACAATAATAGGCGATTCTGAACGTCCACCTTGATCGTTTACCGTTAAACCAGGTACCCAACGTGCAATATCTTCGAGTTCTTCTAAATCTTGTTGCTCCATTAAGTCGTTTGTAACGGCAGAAATATTAATAGGGACTTCTTGCAATGACCCCGCGCGTCGCGTTGCCGTGACTTCTATGGTTTCTAGAGCAACAGCTTTTTCAGCGTCATTCACTTCTTGTGCCGCTACCCCTGGCGCAACGATGGCCGATGCCATTGGTACTAATGCGGCGGTGATTGCTGCAGCTATGCGATTCTTTTTATTTCGTTCAATGCTTTTCATAGTGGTGTACTCGTAATTGCCTGTGAACTTTACCCTCGTTTGACATGCAGATAACTGCTGGACGCTGCATTGGATGATCAATTTGCGATGGGTTCTTATTTTATTTGCAGGATTATTATGGGCTTGCTAGGTTGCAACGAGTACTGGCATTATTCCTATACTGACTACGTCATTTAACGCACTTTCTCAGCCAATTCAAATAGTTAAAATTATGTTAACCAGATGGGTCTATATTTAACTTATTGATGAAATACTGTCTCTAAGACGTCGGTATGGGGCTTGTAACGTTGCCAACGACCTATCGACTGCTGGTTGATAGGCATTTTCACCTGAATTTTGCTGGCCGTTGACACAGGCGCGGTGTTCCCCTGCATGTGTAAACAATTTTCTTCCCACGATAATTCACAAAACCCGAGCAAATCAGCAATGTGCTGTCTTGGATGACTCACCAAGGCTTCGTAGTTCAATAACATGAAATTATCACCATCTATTGCCTGCCAGTGCTCTACCCAATTCATGCATTGACGGTAGAAAGTCGCACAGGAAAGTAGACTGTGGGTGTAATGATAATGTGGATTGTGGATACTAAATAACTGGCGGAAGTTACCCACACAGGTATCCATTGGGTTTCGCTGTAAGCAAATAATTTTTGCATTGGGAAAAGCACGGCGAATATACGGAAGATAGAAAAAATTGAACGGGAGCTTATCAACGAAGTGGGCGTTATTGCCTATGTGCTGTGTTCGCGCAAGGTATGCCTGCGCAAGTTTATTGTAGTCGATACTTTCCGCCTGTTTTAACGTGTTAACGTCTAAAACGTTGAGGCTTTGGCTACCCGACATCTGCTTTAACAGGGTACTAAAATCCTGCAACTCCCCCCCTGAACTCACCTGCTGATGGCTACTTAAAATACGTTCAACGAGGGTTGTACCAGAGCGCGGCATGCCAACAATAAAAATGGGGCGAGTAGTGCTTTGCGAAGAAGGTGACGAGGGCGGAATATACTTAGTCGACGCAAATGCGGCGTGTAAATAATCAAAGACCTCTCGGTCGGCCGCCCCATTGTAAGGAAGGTGCTTCTGCTTCTCTTTTTTCGCCTGAACTAATACATCAAAGGCTTGGGTATAATCCCGTTTTTTTTCTAATTCCCGCGCTAGGCTGTGGCTTAAATGCAGTCGCGCCTCAAGGGTTTGCGCTTCATTGTCTAGCTTTTGCTTTAGTTGTGCTAAATGACGGTGTATTTCATCGCCTTTGGTTAATTCAGACAGCGCAAAATGCGCTTTATAATAGGTTGAATCATCGTCCAGCACTCGCCAAAGAGCTTTCTTTGCTTGTTCAAGTTCACCACAAAACTTACTTGAAACCGCATAGTTATAAAGAAAATTTGGCGTAGGGTTTGGGGCGTTAACCGCCGCAGAAAAGTACACCAGTGCACGAGCGTGTTCATTACATGTAGATAGCGCTACGCCGAGGGTATCGGCGTGAATAGGCGTTTGAATAGCCTCCACTTGTACCGTATTGGCAATGGCAATTACACCATCGGTTTGCCCTAGCAATGCGTAAACCTTGCACAATAAAACACGAAACTCGACTAGGTTTTTATGCGCAATGGCATGTTTACAGAGCTCTGCCGCTTTATGCAGCTGCCCTACACTGACATTAATTTGCGCCAGTAAGTGATACGCTTCGCCGACCTTTTCGCCCGCTTGAATTAAAGACACACACCCTTTATGAGCCTGTTGAATATCACCCTTTTCAAAATGAGCAAACGCTTGCTGTAACGGGCCAATGGAGTGACGCTGTGACATAGTCAATGCTAGTTCACTGCCAGCGCACGGATGGCTATCCCTGCGGCTGTGGTTCTATTTTCTACCCCTAACTTAGCGAATACTTGCTCCAAATGTTTATTCACCGTGCGCGGCCCAATATCGAGAATTTGTGCAATTTCTTTATTGGTTTTACCATTGGATAACCAGTAAAGCACTTCTGATTCTCGACCGGTTAAGTTAAGTGTCGCTTTCAGTTTTTCTTCGCCCGACATGGCCTTTACGGCGTGATTAACGCGAAAGATACTGTCTCCGTTTTCCCGTTGAGACACCAATGCCAGTTCACATTCGCCACCTTCATAGGATACCTGTTGCACAACATCATGCTGCCCGGGGGTTAGCAAAACATGCTTCACCGCAGGGATTAAACTGTCGTTAAACCAATCATCAGCGAAGGGGATATTGGATAGAAAGTCGTGAGTTTGAGGCGTAGCCCAAAGCAGTTCTCCTGCTTGATTAACAGCAAATAAATTTTGCCCCATAGAATCTAACGCTTGCTGTGCACTCGATGTGATTTGCGCATTGTTCGCGTGAATTTTGATACGCGCCACCAGTTCATCGGGATTGACCGGCTTAACAATGTAGTCCACACCACCAGCATTTAGCCCCTTTAACGTGCTTTCAGAGTCGGTTAAGCCTGTCATAAATATAACGGGAATGTGCTGTAATTCTCTGTTTTGTTTTAGCCGTGTACAGGTTTCGAAGCCATCTAATTTGGGCATCATGGCATCAAGTAAAATGATGTCTGGTTTGATTTGTTCAGCAATGGTAATAGCTTGGCTACCCTCTAATGCCACAAGTGTGCTTATCCCTTCCTTTTCAAGGATATCGTTAATTAAGCTTAAGGAATCGGGTGAATCATCAACAACTAACACCGTGTACATAAACGCCATCCAACCAACTTAAACGTGCCGATTATACTAAAGATTAATACCTCAGTATAAACACATATAGCGGTGATAAGCATGGGGTATTTTGCGTATTTCGAACCTTAAAAGGCGCGTTAAGATTTAGTTGCGAAAAAAGGCGTTAACTGTCGTCGACCTCGAGCACCGATCCACACAGCATGAAAATTACTGCAATAGAAATTCCATAAGCGGGTGTCCCACGGCAACAGCAATCAAGGTAAGTATCATACCAAAAACACACACAGAGATATAACTTACCGCATACTGCATCAGCGTATTTTGGGGCTGGGTTAATAGCCGATTTAACCGCTCGCGCCTTTCGCTGCTTGCGCCCTGCTCTCCTGCTTGTTGGCAAACGCATAGAGGTAAATCGTCAAGGGAAGCGTAATGCCCCGCATTGTGTAAAGCGAACATATCGCTTCTCAGTTCTAAGCCATTAATGAAGGCATGACGATAGGCTGTGCGCCAGCGCTTTGGCCAGAGGATCATAAAATAACGCACGCACATTAGCTTAATATTGTCTAATTGGCGTACGTGATTAAACTCATGCAACAGCACCAAGTTAAGCTGATTATCCGTCAACTTTTCCACTAACCCCTGCGACACGTATATTTGTGGGCGCAACAACCCCGCGCACCAAGCAGAAGGCACCTGACTGTCTACTCGCTGATAAAATTGCTTCATATCAGCCTGTGGGCCACTGGCACTATTACAAAAATTGGCACAAGAATTGGCAGGAGAGCGGGCACTGGCAAGCTGTAATAACTGGTGAAAGCGTTTATTCAGGTACAATTGGCGCGCCATCATCACAATAGTGACACACAGCAAACCAATGGCAAAGGCTAACACCCCCGCACCTAAAGTGGATGACGTGGGTATGTATAAGTCATGAGGCCCACAATGACTTTCATGGCAATGTTCACCCACTAAATAGCGGCTTATAGGGGGCAGTTCATTAATAATGAGGCTAAATGCCGCACAAGCAAAGGGAAGCCACACTAAAGTAAAAAGCAGTTTTACTTGTACATCTGGTGAAAACGGCACACGTTGTGTGTTTGCTACCCGCCAACATCCCGCCACGCACCAAGATAACAGTAATGACAGTAACAGCCAGGAGGCGAGATGGGCGAGAAAACTCGTATCAGTCATCCTTCTCCTCATGAGAAGGAAGGTAAGAAGACAGCTTTTCTGCCTCTTCTTTTGACGTTTGCCCTTCAATATACGACATGAAACCACTGACTATCACCTGGGATTCACCATTACCTAACTGGTCGGCAATTTCCCCCATCAAGCGGCTGACCACGGTGCTTTGAGATAATGCTGGCGCATAGCGGTACGAGCGCCCCTGCTTGTAGCGGGTAAGCATATTTTTACGAAACAAGCGTTCCAGCGTACTTTGCATTGTACTCAGCGAGAGTTGCTCATTAGCAAAAAAGGTAAGCACTTCCTGAGCACTTAGCTCTCCGTGTTGCCACAACACCTTAAGGACGTCTATTTCACGACCACCTAATGCAGGGAGGCTGTGTTGCGAAGGTTTTCCGCCTAGCCACTGACTTAATCCCCGATAAAGCTCTTTCACGAACACCGACCTCTTATAGGTTTTAGTAAAGGCAGTAATAATACAAAAATGCACGTTACCAGAAAGTGCCCAATTAACGTATACCCATTAAGGAACTATTGTGAAAAAAACGCCCATAGCTCTGCTTGTTCTTGCCGCTTTACAAGCTAATGCTCACGAAGACAACAGCCATGATATTGAAAAAGTCACCGTGTCTGGCCGACAAGTTAGCTTAGTGGGAGAAGCTATTTCAGCATCGCAAGGGGTTGTGGGCCAGGAAGAAATTCAACTACGCCCAATTTTACGCACCGGTGAAATACTGGAGTTCATTCCGGGCATGGTCGTGACACAGCACAGCGGCACGGGCAAAGCGAATCAATATTTTTTACGCGGTTTCAATTTAGATCATGGCACTGACTTTGCCACTTTTGTTGATGGCATGCCGGTGAATATGCGCACCCATGGTCATGGGCAAGGCTACACCGACCTTAATTTTGTTATCCCAGAAGCCGTGCAGTCTCTCAACTATAAAAAGGGCGTGTACTACGCTGACGTAGGCGACTTCAGTGGTGCCGGTAGTGCAACGTTGACAACCATTAACCAGGCCTCTACCCCTCTCATGAGTGCGACAGTTGGAGAAGATAACTTTCTACGGTTAGTTGGCTTAGGAGATGTCACCATTAATGACACAAACCGCGTCGTTTTGGCGGGTGAACGCAATACCTACGATGGCCCCTGGAGCGATATTGACGAAGACCTAGATAAAACCAATGTGTTAGCCAAATGGGTGAATAAGCAAGAAAAGGGCGAATTCAGCCTCACCTTTATGGGTTATGACAACAGCTGGAACAGCGCTGATCAAATCCCCGAGCGCGCAGTAGAAAGCGGGCTAATTGATGAATTAGGGTCTTTAGATACCACTGTGGGAGGGGAATCAGATCGTTATAGCCTTAGCGCGAATTGGCGCGGCGACAACGTGGTCGCAAATGCTTATGTGATGTCGTACAGCATGAACTTGTGGTCCAATTTTACGTATTTTCTTGATGACCCTGAAAATGGCGACCAGTTTGAACAAGTGGACGACCGTACTGTATATGGCAGTGAGGTCAGTTATTGGCAAGATCACACCCTATTTGGCCAGCCCTCTACCACCACTATTGGCACGCAAGTGCGAATAGATGATATCGATGAAGTGGGTTTGTATCACACGCAAGCCCGACAGCGTTTGGGCGTCATTCGTCGTGACGAGGTAACAGAGTCGAGTGTGGGTGTTTATGTGAATAACCAAACCTACTGGACACAAAACTTACGCACAGTGCTTGGCTTGCGTTACGATTATTTTGATTTTGACGTGCAAGACTTAGCCGGTGTTAATGCAAATGGCGTTGATTTATCACCGAATAGCGGTACGGCCAGTGATGACATCACGTCGTTAAAAGCCAGTGCGGTATACACTTTGACCCCCGAATGGGAACTGTATGGGTCAGCAGGGCAAGGGTTACACTCTAACGATGCCAGGGGCACCACCATTCACGTAGACCCTAGTTCTGGCGATGCTGTAGACGGGGTAGATCCACTGGTTCGTTCAACGGGGGTTGAAGCCGGTCTGCGGGGCTTTATTGATGAAACGCTGAATGCCTCGTTGTCAGTGTGGCAGCTATCTTTAGACAGTGAATTGTTGTTTGTAGGTGATGCCGGTAACACCGAAGCCAGCCGCGCATCTAAACGTAAAGGGGCAGAAGTCGCACTTTACTATCAGCTTGACCACAATTGGTCTATTGACCTTGAATATGCCTACACCGACGCTGAGTTTACTGATGCCGCACCTGAAGGCGATCACATTCCAGGTGCAATCAAAAACGTGGTACAAGCAGGCGTGTCTGCTCACTTCGACAACGGCCTGTTTGGCAGCCTAAGGGCTCGACATTTTGGTGAACGCCCGCTTGTTGAGGATAACAGTATCACCTCAGACGCAAGTACCGTATTTAACTTGCGGGCAGGATATAAAATAAACAATTGGGTTTTGCAATTAGATGTGCTTAACCTCACCGACAGCGATGCTCACGACATTGATTACTATTATGCGTCTCGCCTTTCAACCGACGCCCAAGGCACTGAAACCGACGATATTCACTATCACGTGATAGAACCTCGTACCCTTCGCGCCACGGTTATGTACCGATTCTAAGCCGCGTTACGCATTGCGGTTTTTCGCCGCAATGCGCTTCTTTAAGTAATATTTACATCCCTTTGCACAACTATTAAATAAATTCAGGCTCGTAGAATATCGCTAATCTATGGGTTCAAATATGTTTATTGTTTCAAAGCGCTTTATCAGCTTCACCCTTATCACCTCGTTGTATTTATCTGGCTGTGTATATGTGGCGGATGACGATGAAGAAGGTGATAGCTACGGTTACGCCCAATACGTTAACTTAGTGCCCCAATCCCCAGAAATAGAATTTATTGTGGAGGATGAATCTGAAGCCACTGCATATACCTACGTGACGAATTCCACCTTCGATATTGAATTCAATCAAATTTTACCTAACACAGAAAATGATGACTTTATCAGCGAAGACAGCTTAAAAGTGAACAAAAAAAACCTGCACAGCTATATTTTATATGGCGATGCTGATGCACCAAGCACAATGGAGATAAACATAGATATTTCAGATATTTATGACGATGATTTTGACGATGGCTACGCCTTGGTGCAATTTGCCAACTTAGCCAATATAAACGATGCCGTAGATGTTTATATTCTGGATGCCGACGCGTCACTCACCAATAAAACGGTGGATTACACGCTGGCTGCTGAAGACTACAGTGGTGAAGTTAGCCTGGATGCTGGGGATTATAAATTAGTGTTCACCGAGTCAGGAACAGACACAATTTTAGCCATGAAAAACGACATAAGCATTGAAGAAGGCGAGGCACTTTCCTACGTATTCGTTAGCTATGAAAATGCGGGCTTCGACGACCCCTTTTACAGCATTATAGAGTTAAACGATGACGGCGCACGTCAACTCACTAACGAAGCACAAGACAGCTATCTAAGAGTAAGTAATAACATTGTGGGTACAAGCGCCATCGCCGTTGCAAAAGACAGTAGCAGTAGTACTGCCATAGAAGCGCTTTACTTTGGTGATATTTCGCCCTTAATAAGCGTAGACATTGACGATACCGATGACGCCAATAGCGTCGATATTTATCTTAAAGATACCGACACCAGTGCCGTGCTAGAAAGCACCAGTATTGATATGTACGCCGACCAAATTGTGATGCTACTGAGCTCAGGTGATACAAGCAGCACAGTAACAGCCTATTCGCATACCGAAGACTTACGGGTAATAGACACCCACGCCAAACTCCTTATTGCCCATAATATTGACAATGAAAGCAGTACGTCTATCACCGTGAAAGTGATTGAACAGGGTAGTAACCCCGACTCCTACGATGCATCGGACAACATTTCCTACCTCAGCAGCTTAAACATTGAAACTGAAGCCGGCGATTACGATATTTACGTGTACGACGCCGATACTGACGACTTATTGCTTGAAACCACGGTATACGATATTGAAAAAGGTGATGTTATTAATTTGATATTGAGCGATTACGACTATGGCGGCGCGCCTTATCAGCTTTTCCGCTATACCAATTAAGGGTTCATTGTGTACGGGTGTGAGAATTACCTCCAAATTAGGCTATGTAGCGCGAATACAACCTAGAAATAGATTGCGATCGTGAAACTCAATGGATTCAATATTTGAGAAGAAATAGCCTGTGGTATTGGAATATACTTGTAAATCTATAACATATAAAGCATCTCACCAAGGTGCGCTGCTTCAGCAAACCTTAGTTTACACTGCTACGCAGAGCTTAATTAGTAAGTTTGAGCATTCTGCTTTGTTTTCTTTTTGACTTTATAAATGAGCAATTGGAAAACGATTTACAAAGACGAATTATGCAAAAGAAAACACTCGAAGCTCATGAATTTCCACTGAAAGAAGTTTTTTGCGACGACTATTCATTTGAAATTCCTGGCTACCAACGCCCTTATTCATGGGAGGTAGAACAAGCAGAAACTTTAGTTTCTGATCTCATAGGTTTTTTAAGCGAGCAACCGCCAAACATACAAGATGCTAACCCTTACTTTCTCGGTAGCATTGTCCTAATCAAAGATACCGGCACTTTGGCCCAAGTAGTTGATGGACAACAAAGGCTGACGACATTAACTATTCTGTTATCGGTTCTTCGTAGTCTCCTACCTGAAACTAAAAGAGCAGTACTAGAAGGAGCAATTCTTCAAAAAGGCGATGAAATATTGCTGACTGAAGATAAGCCTAGATTACAAACAAGACCCAAAGACCAACAGTTCTTCTTAAGACATATCCAAGAATTTGGCGGGTTAGAGACACTATTTGAAAACAACGACAAACTTAACGATAGTCAATCAAATATTCTGAATAACGCAAAGGCAATGCATGCTCAATTAGTAAAGCTAGACGAAGCTCAATTAATTCGACTTACTCAATTCATAATGAATGGTTGCTTTGTGGTTTTGGTCACTACACCAGATATTGATTCGGCTTACCGGATCTTTTCGGTAATGAACGACCGCGGCATGGACTTAAGCGCGACAGATATCTTAAAATCACTTGTTACAGGTGCAATTTCAGAAACTAATAGCAAACAGGAGTTTTATACTAATAAATGGGAAGACTTAGAAGAAGAAATAGGTCGTGAAAGATTTGGGGCACTTTTTGCGCATATCCGTATGATAGAGATGCGTGCAAAGTCCCGTTCAAACATGGTTTCGGATTTTAAGAATCATATTAAGCCAGAGTTATACCCAATTGATTTTATTGACAACAAGCTAACCCCCTACACCCGTATTTATAGCGAGATATTAGATCAAAGTTTCTGTAGTCAAGAACATGCTTATGATATTAACAGAAGCCTATTTTGGCTGACTCGAATTGACAATAATGACTGGGTTCCACCAGCCCTTTATTTTATAAATAAATTTAGAAACCACCCTGCTAAAGTGGCATATTTTCTCGACAGATTAGAAAAATTAGCATCTGTTCAAATGATAAATCGTATCAGCATCAACCATCGTATAATCCGTTACACATCGATACTAAATGCTATAGACGCAGGGACTGTATTTGAAGAAAATAAGTCTGGTGCGCCTTTATACCTGAGTGAAGAAGAAAAACAGGACGCCCTAAAACAACTGAACGGCCCAATATACAAACTCTCAAGAATTCGTGTGATGGTATTATTACGGTTGGACTCTGAACTAGGTGACTCAATGGCAACCTATAAGCATTCTAAGGTTACTGTGGAACATGTAATGCCACAAACCATTAACCCAATTAGCCAGTGGCAAGAGTGGTGTCCAGATAAAGAGACACACGAGGAGTTAGTACATTGCCTCGGAAACTTGGCCTTATTATCTCGAAACAAAAACAGTGCAGCCAGTAACTATGATTTTGCTAAAAAGAAAAGTGAGTATTTCAATCCCGCCAATGGTCATACTGCCTTTATTCTTACTAATCAGATATTAGCGCAGGAAAAGTGGACTCCCGACGATATTAGAGAACGCCAAAAATTTCTGCTCAGTAAACTGGCAAGCACGTGGCAACTAGACAGCCAATAAAAATTCTGTACGCATTAATGAGTCAGCTCCTCGTATGCAATTTCATTAAACTGCTTAATTGCAGAGGTGTTGGCTTTGTACTTTTCTTCGTACTGACTTAATTTAGGCTCTGCGCCTAATAAGCTTTCGATAGCTCTGCGAAATCCAAGAGGATCTAGATGACTATCATCAAGTTTAAAGCTATTCCCCGTAGGTAGTAACTCTCCGTTAAGTTCAACTCTATGGATCCTTCCTGTTTTTATACCTACAAAGAAGTCTATTCCCTTACGAGGAGACTTTTTAGCCCACCTTTCATTTACCGCACCATATTTGAACTCAACAACTAAAACATGAGCATTTACTTCATCAATATACACTCGCATAGCATTAGGAACATCGTGAGGAGGAAGTGAAAAAACAATCTCACCTTCATACGGCGCGTTAAAGACACTATCTCTCGCCACTTCATGTGCCAACTGAGAAGTATTTAAACTTGTCCATTTATCCATTACTAAAGATCCTCTGTAAGATGACTTATAGTATTCATGACAGCAGAATAAGCTTTTTCAGCTTCTAAGCTATTAATACCTGTAGGGCTAACGCTATCCCAAATGATAACTCCCCACTGCTCACCGTTGTTTGCCATTACAGGTATTGCAAACAAACTTCTTGCTAGTAACTTTCGCTTTTCCAAAGCGCTGTCTACATATTCCTGTGGCAAAAAGCAACGCTTTGCATAACGCTGCCGCTGTTGACTTGCTGAGGTTACAATCACTTTTGGCAACTCAGACAACGCAATAGTATTTTTCGTTGCCCAACATCTACCAACAATCCCTTCACTGAAATCACTACTATCTGTTACGGCGAAAAGTACCTTTGTGTTCTTTCCTTGATCATTTGAACGTAATACAGGTACTAGCCAGCCACACCCGGGGTTCACCTTTCTAGATTTGTGCGACTTATACCACGCAAACACATTTAGTTTATGGCGTTGCCAGCACCATTTCTTGTACTGAAAGAGCGTAACCCTGTGCTTGTCGTTCTCAGTTTCCTGAGATGTATACGATATCGATTGCAAATCGTCTAAAATTGTTTGCAGCGTAGTCCATTGAATGCGCTTCCCGTCCCTAGAAAGTATGTACCCAACAACTAAACACAAAATGAGAATAAAGTAGAAATATAGTGCGTTTTCTTTAATAAACCCAAGTATTGAGGCTAAATTAGGGCGCGTCGCTTCATTAATTTTGCCTTGCCAATCGATTAAGATTCCCAAAACAGGCGCTATTAAACCTGCCACTCCGAACATACTTTTACCTAAGTCGCCACGAAATTTGTGGTGACGAATATCCTTAATCACTATTTTATTTCCGTAATTTTTATAATTCTTAATATTTATATTGCGTTGTCCAGTTACCCAACCACGATTAACATGCCTTACCAACCACGCCTACTGAACAAAAAACAACCAGACAACTATAAAACAATTCTTGTCTTAATTTCAATAGATATGCGCTTTTACACTAGATAGAATGCTGGTTGGAGTAAAGTATTTGGCCAAGTGATACACGACAAATTACAAGATATATCGTTCTATAACATGTCGTGTAAATAACAAAACTGTGTAATATAGATTATGGGGATTGGATGACTTCCCTATCAAACAATTAGAATGATTCGAATACACTATCGTAGCACCGTATTCTTGATGAAAGGATGTGTCAGTGATACCCAACTACCAGCAGTTTATGCGGCCTTTTTTGGAAATTGCCTATCAAGCAAAGCAACAAGGCGAAAATGAAGTAAAGCTTCGGGATGTGATTAAAGCCCTGGCCGACCACTTTCAGCTCAGCGAAGAAGAACGTAGCGAAACCCTCCCCAGTGGTAGACAACTCGTAATTGATAATCGCATAGGTTGGGCACGTACCTATTTGACCAAGGCTGGGCTGCTCGAAGCCACTCGCCGAGCGCACTTTGTTATCACAGAGCGCGGCATACAGGCCGTTAAAAGTAACACCCCAATTAACAACGCTTACCTGAAGCAGTTTGACGAATTCATTGCCTTTAAAACAAAGAGCAATGACGATGCGAATGAATCAGGAGAAGTGCTTCCTACGCAGGAAATTGCCGATGACGACGATGACATTACTCCCGATGAAGCGTTACGCGCCGCGTATAAAAAGATAAATGAAGCACTGACGGAAGACATTCTTCAGAGAACCCGCAAAGTTACCCCCGAGTTTTTCGAAAGACTGCTTATCGATTTATTACTCGCCATGGGTTATGGCGGTACAGGGGAAGGCGCAACCCATGCACTCGGGAAAACCGGCGATAACGGCGTAGACGGTGTGATTGACCAAGACCCGCTTGGCGTTGACCAAATCTACATTCAGGCCAAGCGCTACGCAGAGGGCAATAATGTCAGTGCCGGTGATATCCGTGACTTCTTTGGTGCACTCAATCTCAAACGGGCGCAAAAAGGCATTTTCATCACCACATCCGCTTTCACCCAATCAGCTATCGAAACCGCGCAAAACTTAGGCAATCGGATTGTACTGATTAACGGTAAAGAGCTCGCCAAGCTCATGTTGCGATACAATATCGGCAGCCGTGATGAGCAGGTCTTGCACCTGAAGAAAATAGACGAAGAATTTTTTGAGAATTAATAACGAGACCACACATGAATAATGCAGAGCAACAATTTTTAAAAGAATTAGACATCAAACTTTGGAACTCAGCAGAAAAACTAAGAAACGCCCTCGATGCCGCTAACTATAAGCATGTAGTGCTAGGGATCATCTTTTTAAAGTATGTGTCAGACGCCTTTGAAGAGCGCCAACAAGAGTTACGTCAGTTGTTTACTCAGGACGATAGCGACGACAACATCTATTTTATGCCGCGTGAAGATTATGACTCAGACGAAGAATACAACGAAGCAGTAAACGCAGAGTTAGAGCTGCACGAATACTACCAAGAGAAAAATGTATTTTGGGTGCCAAAACAGTCACGCTGGGAGTTTCTTAAAAACACCGCAGCAAGATCTATCGGTGATGACATTGAATTAGAGAATGGTGAAACATTTAAGCTTACCTCGATATCCAAGTTAATCGACAATGCTTTAGAAGCCATCGAAAACTATAAAGTTGACGACAAGTTGGCAAACCCCAAGCTAAAAGGTGTTTTGCCGAGAGTTGGACGCTATGAAGTATCAAATGAAAATTTAACAGCATTAATTAATGAGTTTTCTAAGACCCAATTTCATAACCCTGTGCACAACGGCGAAAAGCTTGATCTGCACAGCAAAGATATCTTAGGCCATGTCTATGAGTACTTCCTAGGGCAATTTGCTTTAGCAGAAGGTAAACAAGGCGGACAGTACTATACGCCAAAAAGCATCGTTACGCTGATAGTTGAAATGCTCCAGCCATATCAAGGCCGAGTTTATGATCCCGCAATGGGGGCTGGTGGCTTCTTTGTCAGTAACGACAAGTTTATTGAAGCCCATGCTGCGGAGAAACATTACAACGCCGCCGAACAGCGCAAACATATTTCCGTTTATGGTCAAGAAAGCAACCCGACGACCTGGAAGCTTGCAGCCATGAATATGGCGATTCGCGGAATAGACTTTAACTTTGGCAAAAAGAATGCTGATACCTTCTTAGATGACCAACACCCCGACCTGCGTGCAGACTTTGTGATGGCAAACCCGCCGTTTAATATTAAAGACTGGTGGCACGCCAAACTGGAGGGCGATACTCGCTGGCAATATGGCACACCGCCGCAAGGTAATGCCAACTATGGTTGGATACAGCACATGCTGCACCACCTTAACGATAACGGCTCAATGGGCTTATTACTGGCTAATGGCTCGATGAGTTCGAATACCAACAACGAAGGTGAAATCCGCAAAGCGCTTATCGAGGCCGATTTAGTCGAATGTATGGTGGCTCTGCCAGGGCAGCTATTCACCAATACGCAAATCCCCGCCTGTATTTGGTTTTTAACCAAAAATAAGAAAGGCGGGACTTTCCCAGGTCAACAAGGGAAACGTGATCGTCGTGGTGAAACTCTGTTTATTGATGCCCGCAACCTCGGTTTTATGAAAGACCGTGTGCTGCGCGACTTTACCAACGATGATATTGCAAAAATCGCTGATGTTTTTCACGCTTGGCAATCGAGTACTGGCTATGAAGACGAAAAAGGCTTTTGCTTCAGCGCCAAGCTTGAAGACATGCAAAAACATGAATATGTATTAACGCCTGGGCGCTATGTTGGCGCAGCGGATGCGGAGGAAGATAGCGAACCATTCCCAGAAAAAATGCAGCGATTAACCGCGCAATTAAAATCTCAGTTTGAAGAGTCAGACCGATTAGAAAAGGCGATTAAGGATAACCTAGCGGGGATTGGTTATGAGTTCTGATTTCGTATTTAACAAAGAGTACCCTCTTTCAGACTTGGTTGAATTTGTAAATGAAAAAATAGACTCCACTAAAATTTCTCTGGATACGTACATTTCGACAGACAATATGATTACTGATCGTGGAGGAGTTGAGACAGCAACAAAATTGCCTTCAGCTACTAAGTTTCATCACTTCAAACCTACAGACACTCTGTTTTCAAATATTCGTACTTATTTTAGAAAGGTTTGGTTCGCTGAGTTTGAAGGTGGAGCTTCACCTGATGTATTGGTATTTAGAACAAAGGAGCCTAAGGTATTAGATCCAGCTTATTTATTCTATCTACTCAGTGACAAGAAATTCTCTGAATACACTGTTTTAACCTCAAAGGGTGCGAAGATGCCCAGAGGCGATAAAGCAGCGATAATGCAATACACAGTATTCGTACCAGAACCTAATGTTCAACGGACGATTAGTAGCGCTTTAAGAACGTACGACTTAAAGTTGAAAGCAAATACCAAAATCAACCAGACTTTAGAGCATCTCGCGAAAGCCATATTTAAAAGCTGGTTTGTGGATTTTGATCCGATCAAAGCCAAGATTGAAACCTTAGCAACTGGTGGTAGCGCTGACGATGCTGAACTCGCTGCAATGAGTATTATTTCTGCCAAACCCCTTGATGAACTGAACGGATTAAAAGCCAGCAATCCCGAGGCGTTTAACAAACTTGCCCAAACCGCCGCCCTGTTTCCTGCTGCAATGCAAGACTCTGAGTTTGGTGAGATACCAGAGGGGTGGGAAGTAAAACCTTTCAAAAAAGTTATTGATAAGTATGTTGATAATAGAGGTAAAACACCGCCAATTGTTGAAAATGGTATACCACTTGTTGAGGTAAAACATTTACCAGAAAACTCTGCCTTTCCAAACTTGAATACGGAAAAGAGAGTTACAGAAGAAACCTATAAAACGTGGTTCAGAGTACATGTTGAGCCTAAGGATATTCTCATCTCAACCGTTGGAACGATAGGGCGAACTTCATTTATTAAAAGCACTAATTTTGGTATTGCTCAAAATGTGTTAGGCCTTCGCTTTGCTAAAGCTATAGAGCCTGAATACATGTTTTATACAATTAAATCTCACCGTTTTCAGCACGATATGACGGCAAGACTAGTTACAACAGTACAGTCAAGCATTAAGCGAAAGGACCTTGATACAATTGATATATTGGTCCCTAAACCAAGTATACAAATTGCTTTCTGTGAGTTTGTCGAACCGCTAATTGATGAGCAGTTTGTTAATAATACACAGAATAATGATTTAGCAATTATCCGTGACACCTTACTTCCTAAATTGCTTTCCGGCGAAATCGACTTAACTAATGAGGTTGTTGAATGACAGCCCCAAATTTTAATGCCAGTAAAATTCCAGTTTGGAACAGTGAAAATCCAGAACAAAGTTTTGATATTCTACCTGAGCAACCAAGTGGTCGGATTCCTGTAACCAGAATCGAACATTGGCGGGACTTTTCTTCACTACTGGAAAGCTCGTTTTTTAATCGTGTTGACGAGCAGTTTATTTTTCGCGGTCACCGTCGCTTTGATTGGGAGATGACGCCCACACTAGCACGGGTTACCCAAAATGGCATTGTTACCGAAGACATTGCCAAACGGCAGCTGGAGATGTTTCGAAAAGCTATACGCGGCAGAATTTCTGACCATTCACTACTCGACGATGAAGACGAACGTGAGCATGATGAACTATGGTCAATCGGTCAGCATCACGGTTTAATGACTCCATTGCTCGATTGGACCTACTCGCCTTATGTAGCTCTGTTTTTTGCTTTCGCCAAAGAGGATCAAACAGATGAAAAAGATAACCCTTATCGTGCCGTTTATATCCTGAATAAAAGTTTTATATCAGATGATGACCTTTGCCCCGATATTCGCGTATTTGAGCCGAAAAAAGACGATCACGGCCGCTTGGTTAGCCAAGCTGGGCTTTTTACCTTTTCCCCTTATGACGCCACGATTGAAAACAAGTTAACCGAAGTGTTAACCGATGAAGACTTTCCTGATGATGAACTAAAAACAGCGGCTGAAGGAGAGCAACCGGGCATTCTAGCTAAATATATCTGCAAGGTGTACATCAAAAACGAAGAGCAGCAAGAGTGTTTAAAACACCTTAGACGTATGAACGTTCATCATGCCAGTTTATTCCCCGATTTAATTGGCGCGGCTGATTATTGCAATATCTTTATGGCAGAGATTGAGCGTGATAGAGCCATACAGCAACGGCAAGTTGAGCCTATCGGTGAAACTGTAGCTGAAGAACACGCTCTACCTGCACAATCTGACTTACCTCTCAGTCACAATGTCGATTCCATCCTCGAATTACTGAAGTCCACGCAAGAAAGCCAAGAAGTCGAACCAAGCCGAATTCAGTTAATTGCCGATGAGTTGAATAAGTATCTTTCAAAATCAATGGTTGTAGATTGGCAAGCCCGCGACACCGTGCAAGCCGAAATGAAAAATACCACCCGCGTGTTATTGCGTAAGTATGGCTACCCTGTGAATGCGAGAGATACCATCGTCGATAATATTTTGGAAATTATTGGTAGAGGGAGTGACCAATGAACGAAGAACAACTCGAAAGCCTCTGTTTAGACTGGTTTAGTGAAGGTGGTTGGGATGTTTTACACGGCCCCGACATTGCCCCAGATAGCGACAACCCACTTCGTAATGACTACGCGCAAGTGCTATTGAATGGGCAGTTGCGAGCGGCTTTTGAAACGATTAATAAACACCTACCTGCTGCACAGATTGAACATTGCTTCGAGCAGTTTAAAGCGATTGTCTCAAAGCCTGAAAGTTTGGATTTAATCACCAACAACCGATCATTTCACCGATTGTTATTGGAAGGTGTGCCTGTTGAATACAAAAAAGACGATGGAGAGTCTTCAACGGGTGGAGAGCCAATTGCAGACCATGCATTTATCATTGATTTCGATAACCTAAACAACAACACCTTTTCAGTCGTCAATCAGTTCACGATTACTGGTACTAAACAGCCACGTCGGCCTGACGTTATTTGTTTTATCAACGGGTTGCCGATTGCTGTGCTTGAGCTCAAAAGCCCAAGCGATGAAAACGCCGATATTTGGGATGCCTTTAATCAACTGCAAACTTATAAAGATGAAATTACTGACCTTTTCATCTTCAACGAGGCGTTAGTCGTCAGTGATGGTTACACCGCTCGGGCAGGCTCTCTAACTGCCAACCAAGAGCGTTTTATGCCTTGGCGCACTATTAAGAATGAAAACGACAAACCGCTACTGGAGTGGCAATTAGAAACCATGGTGCGGGGCTTTTTTGACCGCGAATTACTGCTCGATTACATCCGTTTTTTTGTATTGTTTGAAACAGATGGTGAACAAATAATCAAAAAAATCGCCGGTTATCACCAGTTTCATGCCGTGCGTGAAGCGGTAAAGGCCACGGTAATTGCGGCGCAGCAAGTAGATGGTGTAAGCGAAAAAAGGGCAACCTATGCTGATGAAGTAGTACCTGGCAGTAAAAAGGCGGGCGTGGTTTGGCATACTCAAGGCAGTGGCAAAAGTATTTCAATGTGTTGCTATGCCGGTATGTTGCTTCAGCAAAAGGCCATGAATAACCCAACGCTAATTGTCGTTACTGACCGCAATGATCTAGATGGTCAGCTCTATGCCACGTTCTGCAACGCAGTTGAGCTCTTGAAGCAAACGCCAGTTCAAGCATCTGACAGAGATGCATTAAGACAGTTATTAGCTGAAAGAGAGTCTGGCGGCATCATTTTTACCACAGTTCAAAAGTTCGCTTTGCTTGAAGACGAGAAACATCATCCAATACTCAATGACCGTCACAATATAGTTGTTATCTCAGATGAAGCTCACCGCAGCCAATATGGCCTCAAAGCAACACTGAGTGCCGACGGCCAGTATAAGTTTGGTTACGCCAAGCATATGCGCGATGCGTTGCCGTCTGCTTCTTTTATTGGTTTTACTGGTACACCCATTTCACAAGAAGACAAAGACACTCGCGCTGTATTTGGTGGCTATGTGTCCATCTACGACATTCAAGATGCAGTAGATGATGGCGCAACCGTTCCTATTTATTATGAGTCACGCTTGGCAAAGCTTGATTTGAACCATGCTGAAATCGCTGAGTTGTCCGATCAAGTTGATGAAGTGGTAGAGGACGAAGAGGACGTCAGCAACCGTGAGAAAACCAAAGGGGAATGGAGCCGACTTGAAAAGCTGGTTGGTGCTACACCCAGATTAAGCCAAGTTGCTGCTGATTTGATCGAGCACTTTGAAACGCGCAATGCCACCATGGATGGCAAAGCCATGATCGTTGCCATGAGTCGCGATATTTGTGCGCATCTCTATAATGAAATTGTTGCACTGCGCCCAGAATGGCATTCGGATGACCCAGAAAAAGGGGCTATTAAGATTGTTATGACAGGGTCGGCTTCGGACAAGCCACTTCTGCAACCCCATATCTATAATAAACAAACGAAAAAACGCTTAGAGAAGCGCTTTAAGGATCTCAACGACCCACTGAAGTTAGTCATTGTAAGGGATATGTGGCTAACAGGCTTTGATGCGCCTTGTTGTCATACCATGTATGTTGATAAGCCAATGAAAGGCCATAACTTGATGCAGGCCATTGCTCGGGTTAACCGCGTATTTAAAAATAAACCAGGCGGTTTAGTCGTTGATTATATCGGAATAGCCAATGAGCTTAAGCAAGCATTAAAAACCTATACCGACTCTAAAGGTAAAGGCGAGCCAACGCTCAATGCAGAAGAAGCGTTTTCTATCCTTTTAGAAAAAATAGATGCTCTCCGTGGCATGTTCGGTAAAACACCAAAGTTTGATGGTTTGGACATTTCAGGCTATGAAACACAAGCGCACAAACTCCTGGTGCCTGCCGCTAACTACGTACTCGGCTTAGATGATGGGAAAAAGCGTTTCTTAGACTTAGTGTTGGCAGCGACGAAATCTTACTCACTATGCAGTACTTTGGATGAGGCTAAAGAGTTACGAAAAGAAATTGCGTTTTACTCAGCCATTAAGGCCGCTATTAGCAAGTTTACCAGCGTTGATAAAAAGCGTACTCAGGAAGAAAAGAACTCGGCACTGAAACAGATTCTAGATAACGCTGTGATCGCCGAAGGCGTTGCTGACGTGTTCGCACTTTGTGGCTTGGATAAACCCAATATTGGCTTGCTATCAGACGAGTTCTTAGAAGACGTACGACAAATGCCAGAGCGCAACCTTGCTGTTGAGCTACTTGAAAAATTACTTAAGGATGACATTAAAGCGAAAACACGTAATAACGTGGTTCAGGAGAAGAAGTACGCAGACCGCTTGCAAGAAACACTTAGAAAGTACAATAACCGCGCCATTGAAACAGCTCAGGTCATTGAAGAACTTATTCAAATGGCCAAAGAGTTTCAGGAAGAAATGATGCGCGAGGCTGAACTGGGGTTAAATCCAGATGAAATCGCCTTTTATGATGCCCTAGCCAACAATGAAAGCGCAGTACGTGAACTTGGCGATGAGATCCTTAAAAAAATTGCCGTCGAAATTACTGACAAACTCAGAAAATCGACCACGGTTGACTGGCAAGTTCGTGACAGTGTTCGCGCTAAATTAAAAATTCTCGTGCGCCGCACTTTACAACGTTACAAATATCCACCTGACAAAGCCGCTGAAGCAGTAGAGCTTGTGCTAAAGCAAGCTGAAAGCTTATCAAACTCCTGGACTAGATAATTGGTTAAGCGAAGACTAAGAGTCAACAGTCTTCGCTCTAATTTCTTCTGTCTTCGTTTTAATTACTTCAGATCATTTCTCACACCACCTGCCCCGCAGCCCAGCCGCTGCTCCAGGCCCATTGGAAGTTAAAGCCGCCTAGCCAGCCGGTGACGTCTACCACTTCGCCAATGAAATAGAGGCCTTCCACGTTTTTAGCCATCATGGTTTTTGATGAGAGTTCGTTGGTATCTACGCCGCCAATGGTGACTTCTGCGGTTCGGTAACCTTCGGTGCCGTTGGGCTTCACTGGCCAGTTTTCTAGCGTATTCGCGATGGCATCGCATTCGCCATGAGTCAGTTGCTTCACGGGTACGTTTCGCCACTGATGATAATCAATGAAGCTTTGCACCATGCGCTTGGGAAACACTTTGTTTAAACAGGTAGCCAGTAGCGCATCGGGTGTGGATGTTCTGGCTGTCTCTAGTAATTCATGGCTATCGTCGTTGGGCAATGTGTTGATGCTGAGTGTATCGCCCGCTTCCCAGTAACTGGAAATTTGTAACATGGCCGGGCCACTCAAGCCTCGGTGGGTAAAAAGCATGGCTTCTTTAAACGTGGTGTCGTTGCAACTTGCGTACACATCCACCGCGATACCGCTTAACTCAGCCAGTGTCGCTTTGTCTTTTTCATGTAAGGTAAAGGGCACCAAAGCGGCTCTGGTAGGAAGCACATTTAAGCCAAACTGCTGGGCAATTTTATAACCGAAAGGGGTGGCGCCTAGTTTCGGCATACTCAATCCGCCTGTGGCGACCACTAAAGACTCACACTGGTAATCGCCGTTTGATGTAGATAGTAAGTACCCACTTTCGCACTTTTCCACACTGAGGATTTCACAGCGTGTAGTCACAGTGACATGGGCCTTGCTGCATTCTTTTAGCAATAAATCGACAATGTCTTTCGCGCTGTCATCACAAAATAGCTGCCCCAAGGTTTTCTCATGATAGGCAATGCCGTGCTCGGCCACTAAGGCGATAAAGTCCCATTGGGTATAGCGGCTTAATGCCGACTTACAAAAGTGCGGGTTTTGCGATAAGAAATTAGCGGGTTCAGCATACATATTGGTGAAATTACAACGCCCACCGCCAGACATCAGTATTTTTCGCCCCACTTTTTTGGCGTGATCTAGCACCTCTACGCTACGGCCTCGCGCACCGGCTTGCGCTGCGCAAAACAGCCCGGCGGCTCCGGCACCAATTACAATTACATCACGCTTTATCACTTTGCCTTCACCTTAGGTTATTACATGAGTCCACGCGAAGCGTTCTACCTTGTGTAAGCGCTTTACGTGTGCGTGGATTATACGTAATAACCCACGTTGCTCAACGCCAACCCGTGTTTTACGCTGAATTTAATCTTCTGTCATTGGCATTAGATTTGGATATTCATACTTATTAACAATACTAAATGTAGAGTAATTCACCTATAACTACCCCCTACATTGAGCAGCGACTCAATAAAAACGAATAATCACACATTAAATGTTAGAGGAATTGAGTCCATGGAAGACTTTTTGGCGTCTTTAGACATCAATCAATATTTGCCTGCCGCGTTAGCGTGGGCAACCAATATTTTGCTTGCGTTAGCCATTTTAATTGTTGGCCTTTGGGTAGCAGGTAAAGTGTATAAAGGCATAGTAGCCATTGCTAGCCGCCACCCCCAATTAGATGACACCCTATTTAAATTTTTTGGTAGTGTGGCCCGCTACACTATATTAGCTTTTGTGGGCATTGCCGTACTGAATCGATTTGGTGTTCAAACGGCTTCTATTATCGCGCTATTAGGCGCGGCAGGTTTAGCCATAGGTTTGGCACTGCAAGGAACGCTTTCAAACCTTGCTGCTGGGGTTATGCTACTTATCTTTCGCCCTTATAAAGTTAATGACTTTGTTGACGCGGCAGGTAAATTTGGAAAAGTTACCGAAGTGGATTTATTCACCACCATTCTACAAACTTTCGACAACCAACAAATTATTATTCCCAATAGCCAAATTTGGGGCGAGCAAATCGTAAACCATTCCCATCATGAAATTCGTGGTGTCGATATGACGTTTGGTGTGGCCTATAACGAAAATACTGATGCTGCCCGGGCCGTTATTGATAAGGTATTAGCTGAACACCCTCACGTGCTAAAAGATCCTGCGCCCTTTGTTGAAGTATCTACCTTGAACGACAGTTCTGTCGATTTTATTGTTCGCCCATTTTGTCATGGTGAGCACTATTTCGACATTCGCTTCTCAGTCCCTGAGCAAATCAAAAAAGCGCTGGATGAAGCCAATATTGAAATACCTTTCCCTCATCGCAAAGTGATTGTGGTTAACGAAAGTGCGTAGCAACGAATTTCGCTGAAACTTACCCATAGGTTAACGCGAAAAAGGGCGGTGATTTTATTCACCGCCCTTTCTTTTTTAAACTGATAAATTGCTTAAACTGCTATTTCGGAAATACAGCCAAAGGATGGGTAGTCACAAGCTGCACATGGGCACGCTCTCCCGGCTTAATCGCGTTTTCATGGCTAACCCTTACTTTAAGGTGGCTACCATTATCTAGCGTTACTGCATACAAGCGGCTTTCCCCTTCGTAACGTACCCATTCCACCGTCCCATTGGGAGAGGGATGCGCGCCGTTTAGGCTTAAATCATCGGGTCTAACCAGTAAATCTACGTCACCATGGGCATGGTGTAACGGCGTACCTGGCACGTTACCTATGTCCGTTATCACTGTGTTATTTGGGTTTGATGCACTGTTATTGTCGTAGCTTGCCTGTAAAAAGCTAGCCTCGCCCATAAAGCGGGCCACAAAGCGGCTTGCCGGCGTGGAATAACAGGCTTCTGGTGTATCTAGCTGCTCTAAAACACCTTTATTTAATATGCCTACTCTATCGCCTACGCTAAGGGCTTCTTCTTGGTCGTGAGTCACCCAAATAGCAGGCACATCGGCTTTTTTAAGGGCGTCGCGTATTTCCCAGCGCAAGCTGTCTTTTAAGGCTGCGTCTAGGTTTGAAAGTGGCTCGTCTAACAACACAAACGCGGGCTCATGGGCTAAGGTACGCGCCAGAGCGACGCGTTGCTTTTGGCCGCCAGATAAGCGAGCGGGTTTGGCATCGCGAAAATTCTCTAGCCCCAAAAGGCTGAGCCAATGATCAGCAAGTTGTGTGTCTTTTAAACGAAAACATACATTTTGTTGCACGGTTAAATGAGGAAATAGCGCGAAGTCTTGAAATACCATGCCCACATTACGCTTTTCAGGGGGAATCGGCTTTTTAGGTGTACTTGCCCAATTGCCTAAGCTTATTTCTCCTTCAGAGATAGGAATAAGCCCTGCCAGCGCTTGCAGTATGGTGGTTTTGCCACAACCTGTTGGGCCTACCAGCATAAGGATTTCATCTTGCCCAAGTGCTAAGTTTAACTTGTCGACAACACGGGTATCCCCATAATTCACTGATAAATCACTTACACGTAGCATTACGACCCTTTATCCTCAGTAACAGTAAATTGGGCTTTGCGTTCGCCCGACAGCATGAGTATTAACCCCACGCCAGATAACAAGACAAGTAGTAAACCCGGCACCGCAGCGCGGCCGAAGTAGCCAGCTTCGTATACTCGCCACATATAGGTAGCAAGAGTTTCAAACCCCGTTGGCCCCAACATTAATGTGGCCGGTAATTCACGCATCGCTTCTAGAAAAACCAACGCTGCGCCAGCAATCATACCACGAAGGGTTAAAGGTAGCGTTATGCGGATAAAGGCTTCTCGTGGCGATGCGCCAAGCACCCGCGCGGCTTTCACCAAACCGGAATCGATATTCTCTGCGGTGGTTCTTACACTGCCTACCGCTAAGGGAATAAACCGCAGCACATAAGCCATCACCAACAAGCTTAAGGTTTGGTAAAACGCTGGGAGTTGCAGACCCACGTAAACCAAAGCTGTTCCCATCACAATACCGGGCACGCCAAAGCCGAAATAGGTAATCCTTTCCATTAAACGCCCCGCTTTGCCTGCAATAGCAGCGTGAGCAACTGGAATGGCTAATAGCACAGCCACAATAGCGGCAATAAAAGACGCATGGGCGGAATTCCAAGCATAACTTAACTCGAAGCCACCCGTACCTTCCCGTACCAACCAAAGCGTAAATATTGCCAATGGCAGGACAATACTCATGAATACAATGGGCATGGTTGCAAACAACATCAGATTACGTTGCCAAGGCGCCGGAAAGAGAGATAAATGTCTACCTGGGCGCTCTGTGGCGCCACTGATACGGCTTTCAATAAAGAGTATTAGCCCAACAATAACCATAAGCTGCAGACTTAACATGGCCGCTTGGCTTAAGCCAAAGGCGTTGTATTCCACAAAGATAACCCGGGTAAAGGTGTCTAACCCCATAATGGCCGGCGTACCAAAATCAGATAACGCATACAAAGCCGCTAATAAAGCGCCAGCGGCAATACTATTGACCACTCTCGGTAATACCACCCGCCATAAACTGGCGCCTAACGATAACCCTAAGGTTCGCGCGGCATTCACCAAGCTTGCATCTAAGCTGAGTAGGCTTGAGCGTGTGGTCATCATAACAAAGGGGTAGGTATAAAGGCTCATCACCAGTGCCGAGCCCCATAACCCGCTAATAGGAGGCGTGCTCACACCCAAAACATTTTCAATTTCTCCCCCGCGACCAAACGAAAAATACATGGCGAAGGCACCAATGTAACTAGGTAGCGCAAGAGGCGCGGCTAAAACAATCAGCCAGAATCGCTTAAACGGCATTTGTACATAAGCGGTGAATAACGCTAGGGGAACACCAATAAGTACCGAACCTATTATGGTTAACGTCATTAAGGCAAGGGTGTTACCTAAAACCCGCAAATTATGGGTATCGAAAAATTGCGCACTGTCTTGGGCTAAAGAAAACAAAACGCCGACGGGCAATAAAGCCATCAGCGCTATCAATAGTGCCAGGGGGTACGACTTTGGCCAGTTTGTCACAGTACGCCAACATCCCTCATCAAGTTAAGGGTGGGACGTAAATCAGCAAGGTTGCGTAAGTCCATTGCAGGAGGTGTCAATGTACTTAAACTCGCTAAACCTTCTGGCTGCGCTACATCTTGAACCAAAGGAATTTCATAAGCTTCCCGAGCAAGATAGCTTTGTACTTCATGAGTGAGCAGGTAGCGAATAAAGTTGACCGGTAAATCACCGTCACTCAGTGCCACTATGCCTGATGCGTTCACTAAACAGCCCGCATCATTTTTGGTATAAGCCAAGGCAACATTCGCATCAGGTTTACCGGATTTTAAGCGCAGTGTGTAGTAGTGATTCGCAAACCCGACATCAACTTCCCCCCGTTCAACGCCCATAACGACACCGAGTTCGCCGGCATATTTTTTGGCGTTGCGATTTACGCCTTTTAGCCAAGCTCGGGTGGCTTTTTCGCCCTCAAGCAGACGCATAGCGGTAACAAATGACTGAAACGAAGAGTACGCTGGCGCCCAACCTAGTTTGAGGTCGCTGTCAGCTAACGCCATCACGCTGTCTGGAATTTGCTCGGGTGACACACGTTGTGTGTTATAAGGCAAGGTACGAACACGCCCAGTAACAGGTGACCAACTCGGGTATTGAAACCCTTCTTTTAACTGTGTGGTTAAATCGGATGGCAAAGGTTTAGCTGCCCCTGCATCCGTTACCATACCAATTGACCCCGTATCCACAGCCCAGAAAAGATCAGCTCGCTTCACGCCCGCTTTCTTTTCCGCCACTATGGTATTCGCTAAGGCAGCAGAGCCACCGCGGCGAATTTTAAGATTAAGCTTAGGGTTACGCTTTTCTATGGCTTGAAGAACATTCTCGTATAAACCACCCTCGCCTCGACCTAAATACAGGGTTAAATCACCCTCTAGTTTAGGTAGTGACTCCACTGACACACTGGCCATGGGGCTTAGGGCGTTTGCGACTCCAAGAGGTAAACTCCCTAACGCTGTGGCGGCGGCTAACCCTTGTAAGAATGTTCTTCGTTGCATAAAGGTTCCTTAAAATACGTCTTTACGACCTTTTTCTGCTTCTACTAGCAGTTTACGCGCTTTGTCTAACTTAACTTGCATAGCTTCAACCACGTGACGAACGGCATCTACGCCTTTATCTTGAGAAATGGCTTGTGGCAAGGTTACGTTGAAGTCTTTTTCTAAGTCTTCCACTAATGCAGCGTCTTTTGCGATTAAGTCGCCTTCTACACCTTCAAAGCGCTGAAGATAGGTGTCATGTACCAGGGTCGTTGCCACTTCATGTAGTTGCTCAGCGTACTTAGCCACTACGCGATCTAAACGTGTTTTAATATCGTCAATAACTTCTGGGCCTGTGGTAGGTTCAACTTCGGTGGTTTTTACCTGATCAATCAAGCCTTTCTTTTGATATTGGGACGCAAGTTTAACTGCGCCTAGCGCTTGCCACAAGGCATGATTGAGTTTCTCTTGCTCTACGCGAACATCGGCAACAGGCTTGCCATTATCAATGGCCATTTTTACACCGTAAATGCCTTGCCAAATAGTGGCATAAATAGGCACGTATTGGGTTTCAATTGCAGAATGGAAATCTACCTCTTCCCAATATTCCATTAAAACATCGGTTTTTAGGTTTTTATCTTTGGCTTCATAAGCATCAACAACACTACCAAACTTACTTTCTAGCCAATGCACTTCTTCTGTATATTCACCAATGTGGGCATGCAAATTATTAACGTGATCGCCAATTGCACCATTCGCCATTGCGTTGCCAGAGAGTAACGAAAATGAAACCGCTGATGCGAAAACCAAGGCACCCATTTTTTTCAGTGTTGTTGTCATAATTATTCCTAAATCGTTGTCTTCTTTCGCAAATGATACTTATTATCATTAACCAAGTAAAGGTAACTCACCGTGTGAATGTGCTGAATATCTGCGCTTCTTGCCTCAATGTTTACAACCACTTGTATTTCGAGCCTTTTATTGCAGCACGCGCGTTAGCCCCTGTGGCGCTAACGCGCTTATTAAACGGTGCTCTTCTATAACGGGGGTAAGCCAAAGCAAGATCATCTCGCGCCATTGATTTGCACTTTACTCGCACATACTGGCAAGTGCCCCACGCGACAGTAAGGAGTAAAACAAAATACTAGGCTAAACGTGGCATAAAAAAGCTCGCAAACTAGACATCTCTAGCGTGCGAGCTTAGTCAAGTAACGCTTATTGATGTAACGCGCTTATAAGCTATCTAACATGCTTTGCGCGTCGCTCACTTCAAAGCGACCAGGATCTTCAAGATTAAGCTTTTTCACCTCACCATCTTCTACCAGCATGGAATAGCGTAGTGAACGTAAACCACCAAAGTTACTGGTGTTCATATCTAGGCCAATTTGCTTGGTGAAATGGCCGTTGCCATCTGCCAGCATGATAATTTCTTCAGCATTATTTGCTTTGCCCCATGCGTCCATAACAAACGCATCGTTTACCGACAAACAAATAATGCTGTCGATACCCTTAGCTTTGATTTTGTCGGCTAACGCCACAAAACCCGGCAAATGTGCCTGAGAGCAGGTTGGCGTAAACGCGCCAGGCACTGCAAACATTACCACTCGTTTGTCCGAGAAAAGTTCATTCGTACCTGGGTTCGTCATTTCTCCGTTGACTAAAAGACCGAAATCCACCTCGGGCAAGGTGCTACCAACTTGTATCATGCTGCTCTCCTAGGGTTTTTGACACAAATACACATCAAATCTATGTTTTTTACTTTCTATTGCCATTGATGGTTTTTCTCCAGCCAATACTTCAGCACTGTTAGGGCGTTTTACCACCACTCTATGCGTTGCAAGCTGACGCGCAGGGGCGAGCAGCGCATCAGCATCTGGGTCGTGCCCAAGCAATTGCTGAAATAGCCGCATCTCCTTTTTCACCAAGGCTGACTTTTTCTTATGTGGGAACATGGGGTCTAAATAAATAGCGTTAACATCCTCACCACTGAAGTATTGCATCACCTCGGCACTATTTCCATGCCGCAGTACCATTCTTTGGGCTAGTTCTGGATAACGCTGAGCTAACCGGCGAATTCCGTCTTCTAAAAGTGCAGCAACCACCGGCGAACGCTCTATCATAGTCACCGTACAACCAACGCTAACCAATACGAATGCGTCCCGCCCTAACCCTGGTGTGGCATCAATGACATGCCAAGGTGCATCCCCTTTTAGCCCAATGGCTTTAACAATGGGCTCTTTTCTTCCGCCACCGTGTTGCTTTCGGTAAAGGCTGGCCGGAGAAGCAAAATCGACGTCGACAGGCAGAGTTTTCTTTTCACTGGCATCAACCAAACCTAAAACATCATTGCACACTTGCAAATAGAATCCGTCCGTTGGCTTAAGCGCGCGATCTACGATGGGGAAGCCCCAAGCATCACTAATAGCAGCGGCTCGTTTCTCATCGGCACTGAAGCTATCTTGCTGTGGCGAACTCGCTACCCAAAGTGGCAAACGGCTAAGCATGACCATATTGCTCCTTATGCCCTATCCAACGGTTTATAATCGCTTGTGCATGAGAGGGGTATTGCTCCCAAAGGGTATAGGCAATCTCTTGCACTTTCGGTATCAGGGCAGCATCTCGTACTAAATCTGCAATTTTCAGCTCTGCCATGCCGGTTTGGCGGGTGCCCATAAACTCACCAGGCCCACGTATCTCTAAATCGCGCTGGGCAATATAAAAGCCATCACTCGATTCTCTTAATACCCCTAAACGCTGTGTGGCTGTTTTCGATAGCGGGCTTTGGTACATAAGCACACATTGGCTTTCTACCGCACCTCTCCCTACCCGGCCTCGAAGCTGGTGCAGTTGCGCAAGGCCCAGTCGCTCAGGGTTTTCTATAATCATAATACTGGCATTGGGAACATCTACCCCTACTTCAATCACGGTAGTGGCCACCAGTAAGTCGAGCTTCCCTTCTTTAAAATCAGCCATAACCTGCGCTTTTTCAGCGGGCTTTAAACGGCCATGTACTAAGCCTACGTTTAAGTCTGGTAGTGCGGTACGCAAGGTGACCGCAGCATCTTCCGCGGCTTGGCATTCCAACACTTCCGACTCGTCTATAAGGGTACATACCCAGTAGGCTTGCCGACCATGGTCTTTGCACGCCTGACGCACCCGTTCAATAACATCAGCACGACGGGTGTCCGGTAATACCACGGTTTGCACTGGCGTTCTGCCCGGCGGCAGTTCATCTATAATTGAGGTGTCTAAATCGGCGTATGCCGTCATGGCGAGCGTTCGGGGAATTGGCGTTGCCGTCATAATAAGCTGATGTGGGTAACGCCCTTGCTGCTCCCCTTTATCTCGCAATGCTAGGCGTTGATGAACGCCAAAACGGTGTTGCTCATCAACAATGACCAAAGCCAGCTGTTGATAATTCACGCTTTCCTGAAAAATGGCGTGGGTTCCCACCAGCATTTGGATATCACCCGCTTCTAAACGCGCCAATACTTCGGCCCGCGCTTTCCCTTTTAGCTTGCCAGCAAGCCACCCCACTTCAATACCTAAGGGTGTTAACCATTCTCGAAAATTGTTCGCGTGTTGCTCGGCTAATAATTCAGTGGGTGCCATCAATGCCACCTGATAGCCGCCGCCAATAGCCGATAACGCTGCAAGGGCAGCCACCAGTGTTTTACCCGACCCCACATCGCCTTGAACTAAGCGCATCATTGGCCGAGCATGGCGCATATCTTGTTGAATATCCGCCACCACGCGTTGTTGTGCGCCCGTGGGCGAGAATGGAAGTTGTGCAAGCAGTTTATCAATAAGCGCTTGGTTCACCGAAATAGCAATACCTGGCTGAGCATCAGACAGCTTACGCACTTTCAATACGCTTAAATGATGAGATAAAAGCTCTTCCAAAATCAGTCGATATTGGGCGGGGTGCAAGCCCTCTTCCATTTCGTGAACGTCGACATCGGGAGGCGGCCGATGTACCGTATGCAGCGCTTCGTTCAGGGAAATTTGGTTGTCGTACATGCCTTCTGGCAGTAAGTCAGCCAATGCGCCTTTGTCTAATAATGCTAAGGCTTGTTCGGTTAAATTACGTAGCGTAAGTTGCTTTACCCCTTCGGTGGTAGGGTAAACCGGCGTGAGTGACTCTTCTGCCAAAGGGGCATCTTCATCGACCAGCTTGAATTCAGGGTGCATCATTTCAATGCCCCACTTACCGGTACGCACTTCGCCAAAACAGCGCACTATATTACCCGGAGACATCATTGTACGCTGTACAGCGCCAAAGTGAAAAAAGCGCAAAGTAATGGTGCCTGTGCCATCACTCAGTTTAACCACCAGCATACGCTTTTTGCCGTATTGAATATCTGCACTTTTCACTTCACCTTGAACACTCACGTGGGTAAAGGGCCTGCATTCCGCCACGCTGTATATTCGGGTTCTGTCTTCATAGCGTAAAGGAAGGTGAAACAAGATATCTTGCAATGTAAACAAACCAATTTTGTTTAGCTTTTCTGCCACTTTTGCACCTACCCCTTTGAGGGCAGTAATCGGTGTCGTGGCCAATGGTTGCATAAGACCCAGTTTCCTTAAATCAAGCGGCTGATTTTGTTGAAGTAGTTATTTGAAAACTGAAGTGTAATGGATTGTGAAGGACTTGGCGAGTACGGTTTACGGACAGGATTCATCGCCGTAAACCGAGGTTGATACTACCCTTCTTGCTGGCTAAGGGCTTTCGCTCCTAATGGGGTGATTTGCATTTCTTTCCACCAACTATCGTTAGCGTCAACTTCCCCTAACGCATTAATAGGTGGAAACGGTAGCCCTTTGCGTTGGCAAAGCTTGAATAAGCGCGGGTAGCCGTTTTCAAAAGCCAAAGCCTGACATTCTGCTTCTGGCAGATGTTGTTCATTATACATACCCGCAATGGTACGTTGTCGTTGCGCTTCGTAAAGCACCAACGCAGCGGCCACAGATACATTCAACGACTGCACCATGCCCATCATAGGAATAACAATGTCCTGATCTGCCAAGGCTATGGCTTCGTCAGTGGCGCCGTATTTTTCTTGGCCAAACAAAATGGCGGTGGGTTTGGTATAGTCTACATCACGGAAATCTACTGCGGTGTCCGACAAATGTGTTACCAATACCTGCATGCCTTGGCCTTTCAGCGCGCCCATGGCATCACCGATGTTCTCGTGATTAGTTTGGCGTACCCATTGTTGGCTACCCATGGCAGTACCACGTCTAAACTGATACTTCTCTTCCCATACCGTATGCACGCGGTGAATACCAACGGCATCGCAGGTGCGAACCACGGCTGACACATTATGAGGTTTATGCACATTTTCTAGGCAAACCGTTAAATCGGTTTGCCTTTTATCCAGCACTTGTCTTATGCGCTGGTAACGCTCTGGTGACATGGCTTACTCCGGCAATTCCATCACACCGTCAATTTCTATTTGCGCGCCTTTTGGCAATGCGGAAACTTGTACCGCTGCCCGTGCTGGGTAAGGCTTGTTGAAATAGCGGCTCATGATTTCATTAACCGTGGCAAAGTGGCCAAGATCGATAAGGAAAATGTTAACCTTGACCAAATCGTTCGTTGTACCACCTGCGGCCTCACAAACGGCCTTTAGGTTTTCAAATACCTGTACGGCTTGTTCTGCGAAATCTTCAGACACCATTTCCATTGTGGCGGGCGCCAATGGGATCTGGCCTGATAAATACACAGTGGTACCGGCTTTCACTGCTTGGCTGTAAGTACCAATAGCAGCAGGTGCCTGATCGGTCTGAATAATAGACTTAGACATAATTTATCCTAAAATTTAATAGTTTAGTGTCGAGACTGGCTGTGACGTGACACTTTTTGAACTTCTGGCATTGTACGTATCTTCTTCATGACTCTGGCTAAATGCACACGGTTGTGGGTGGTTAGCTCAAGGTCGATAAAGTAGATATTACTCTCTTTTTCTTCGGTTTGAAGACCAATAATATTCGAGTCGCACCCAGAAATCGTATTGGTTAACGTAGCCAAGGTACCTTGGTGATTGATTAGCTCAATACGTAGCGAGGCTTTGAACTCACCTTGTGGTTCTTCATCCCATCGCATAGGTAATACGCGTTGCGGCTCTTCTTTGGTCAGCTTTCTAATGTTGTTACACCCAGTTTGGTGAATAGCCATACCTCTACCTGGGCTCAAAATAGCCACGATTTCATCATCAGGAATAGGGTGGCAGCAACGTGCAAAGTGCACCAGCAAACCTTCTGTACCACGAATAGCCACGTTACCCTTTTTATCAGGTAAATCGGTATTTTCGCCCAATAAACGACGAGCAACAATTGCACTTAATTCGTTACCAAGACCAATGTCTATCAGCAAGGCTTCAAAGTCATTATGTTTGGTTTCCGCCACTACCCGATCGATATCTTGCTGAGCAATATCATCTAATTTAACAGCGCCTAGCGCGTGCCGAAGTAAACGGTTACCCATATTGACCGCTTCTTGCGAATGTTGCTTACGTAAATATTGACGAATGCGGGTACGGGCGCGGGCACTAACTACAAAATTCAACCAGTTAGCGTTGGGCTTGGCCTTTGGAGAGGTAATAATTTCTACCGTTTGACCGTTTTGAAGTGGCTTGCTTAAGCTATAGTTTCTGCGTTCAACGCGCACACCAACGCACGTATTCCCCACATCTGAGTGCACTGCATAGGCAAAGTCCACAGCGGTCGCGCCCATGGGCAACTCTATAATGCGGCCATCTGGCGTGAATACGTAAATTTCATCTGGGAATAAATCTGTTTTAACCGACTCAATAAATTCAAATGACGAGCTCGCCGATTGTTGCAGTTCAAGTAGGCTTTGCATCCATTTGCGCGCACGTAACTGGGCAGTCGTACCGTTATCTCCTGGCTCTTTATAAAGCCAGTGAGCGGCAACGCCTTTATCTGCCATCTGATCCATTTCTTTGGTACGTATTTGAATTTCTACGGGAATACCGTGAGGACCAATAAGCGAAGTATGTAACGACTGATAACCATTGGTCCGCGGGATAGCAATATAGTCTTTAAATCTGTTTTCAATTGGCTTATACAAACCATGCATCGCCCCTAGCGAGCGATAGCAGTTATCAACACTGTCTACCACAATACGAAACGCGTAGATGTCCATAACTTCGTTGAACATTAACTCTTTGTTTTTCATTTTGCGGTAAATGGAATACAGATGCTTTTCGCGGCCTAAGACATTTGATTCAATTTTGAATGCATCTAAACGTGTGTGCAGTTCTTCACGTATATTTTCAATGATTTCTTTTCGATTACCCCTAGCCTGGCGCACAGCTGATTTAAGTGCTCTGTGACGCATAGGATACATGGCTTGAAAACCAAGGTCTTCCAGTTCATTTTTAATATCGTGAATACCCAAACGGTGGGCAATGGGGGCGTAAATTTCCAGCGTTTCTAGAGCAATACGACGGCGCTTGTCTGGGCGCAGAGAGCCTAACGTACGCATATTGTGGGTGCGATCAGCCAGCTTGATTAAGATAACCCTGATATCTTGTACCATGGCCATCATCATTTTACGGAAGTTCTCCGCTTGCGCTTCTTGCTTGGTGCTGAAGGCGAGTTTATCTAGCTTACTGACACCTTCCACTAATTCGGCGACGGTGTCGCCAAAGGCGTCTGCTAAGTCTTCCTGACTATAGTGCGTGTCTTCAATCACATCGTGCAGCAAGGCGGCCATAATCGTTTCATGGTCTAAATGCATGTCTGCAAGAATGCCTGCAACCGCAACGGGGTGCGTAATGTAAGGGTCTCCGCTTGAACGCATTTGACCATCGTGGGCTTCTTGCGCCAATACGAAGGCTTCCTGCACCAACTGAACTCTATCGGCAGGTAAATACTCTACAACTTTTTGCTTTAAACCTTCAAACAAATACACAGCGAAGCACGGCCCTTATATAACGTTACAACCCTAAGAATACGTTTAATTGCGCATTAAGCCAATACACGAAAAGCAAAGCGCCAGTGCTTTTTTCAAAGCACTGGCGCCCAATTCTAATTTACTACCCCAAAAAGGGAAGATTACTGATCAGAAAGAATGTTAGCAACAGACGCAAACTCTGCGTGCTCTGCTTGTTCTTGATCACGAATTTGATCCTGCTCTAACGTGCTAGCTGTGACCAAACCTTCTTCGATTTCACGAAGTGCAGTAACGGTTGGCTTGTCGTTTTGCACGTCAACCATAGGATCTTTACCTTCAGTGGCAATTTGGCGTGCGCGACGCGCTGCTACCAATACCAAGTCAAAGCGGTTACCAATTTTATCTACGGCATCTTCTACGGTTACGCGAGCCATGTATTTCTCCGAAAATTAGGTTGAGCAAGTAATTCAAAAAACGGCCGCGTAGTATACACATTTGCAAGCCGCGATCCTAGCGCTTTGTGTGAAATTGAACCAGCAAAACCCTACCGATCCACAAAAAGCCCAAGGAACCCCCTGTTTTTACATATTAAGCTGTGCCAAGCAATTCGTCCAATAATGTCTGATAACGCATTTGCTGTTTTTGCGTGCGCAGTCGCTGCGCGATCACTATCGCTTCGAGGTCGTGCAACGCGGTAGCAAAATCGTCGTTTATAATCACGTGGTCGAATTCACTAAAGTGAGACATTTCATCCACGGCTTTTTTCATTCGCCCAGCAATAACCTCTTCGCTGTCTTGGCCACGGCTGTTAAGTCGTTGCTCGAGTACATCAATGGATGGGGGCAAAATAAAGACGCCGCAGGTATCGGGCATTAAGGTTTTCACCTGACGCGCGCCTTGCCAATCAATATCCAGAAAAACGTCGATACCTCTATGCAAGGTTTGTTCTATGGTGACTCTCGACGTGCCGTAATAATTACCGAACACTTCCGCCCATTCGAAAAACACCCCCTGCTCGATTAATGCCTCAAATTGCGCACGACTCACAAAATGATAGTGCTCGCCATCCACTTCGCCAGGCCGGGGTTGCCGCGTGGTATGAGACACAGACACCTGCATAGGATAACTGTCACTTCCTTTGTATTTTTCCATTAGCGCTTTGATAAGGCTAGATTTTCCCGCACCTGAAGGTGCAGCCAGAATAAATAAATTGCCAAGTAATGAAGACATGAAGGTATTAAATTATTTTCAATAGGTGGTGATTTCAGAACGCAATGGTAGCATATTGAACAAATAAGCCGTAGTAGCAATAGGTGGGGCACATCGCAAATTGTGTTTCCTCAGCCGTTTTGCCCTTGGCGTACAATAAAAAATAATAATAGCGAAACGACAGCCATTCGCACCACAAGCAAAAAACGACACATCATTTAGGGAGACACTTATGACACAGCTACTGCCTTGCGTAGAGCACAAACCTTCCGTTGCGCCAACTGCCTGCGTTATTTGGCTACATGGTTTAGGTGATTCTGGCCATGGGTTTGCTCCTATTGTGCCTGAGCTAAAATTACCCGAATCCATGGCGGTTAAATTCATTTTCCCCCATGCGCCAGAACGGCCGGTAACCATAAACGGCGGCATGCGCATGCGAGCATGGTACGACATAAAGTCGCTGGATTTTAATAGTCGTGCCGACCTTAGCGGCGTACAAGAATCAGCAGAGCAAGTAAGCGCGCTTATTGATGCACAAATTGCCAGTGGCATTCCTGCCAACCGTATTGTGTTAGCCGGCTTTTCTCAAGGTGGGGTTGTTGCCCTTCACCTTGCCCCACGTTTAGACAAACAGCTGGCAGGTGTGATGGCTTTGTCTACGTACTTATGTGAGCCTGGTTTGCTCAGTGAACAAGCAAAGGAGACCAATCGCCACATTCCTTTCTTTTTTGCCCACGGAAATCAAGATGAAGTGGTACCTATGTTTATGGGCAATGCGGCCTATAAAACCTTAAAAGATAACGGCTTTAATGCGAGCTGGAAAAGCTACACCATGCAACACAATGTGTGTATGCAAGAACTCAATGATATTTCCACATGGCTGCAAAAGGTACTGGCATAGCCCTAGCGCCTTAATAGCGCCACGAGGCTAAGGGCGGAGAAATAGGGTTTACCCATTCATGGCGTATCCCCTGCTCTGCCCATCACACCACTTTATTCCTGCCTGTGCGTTTAGCCTCATAAAGGTTGATGTCAGCTTGCTTAATCGCCTCTTCTATTTGGGCATCGGTTAGTGCAGTTTGCACCCCAAGGCTGGCCGTTATCCTGTGTTCAATTTCGGCGCTTTTGTACGGATTATTCTCAATATGCACACGCATTTTTTCAGCGAGTTTAACGGCGTCACTTAAGTTAACACTCGGAAATATAATGAGAAATTCCTCTCCTCCTCCTGTACGTGCCACAATGTCTGTCGCCCTTACAGACGCTTTCATCAGCTTAGTGATATACACCAACACATCATCCCCTACGTCGTGACCATAGGTGTCATTAATCACCTTAAAATGATCAATGTCTAATATCACCACACTTAACGGAAAATAGTCGGCGGGGTCTTCAGTGGCGCGAGCAAAATAAACCGCTTCTAAAAAACGTCGATTTGGCAGTTTGGTCAGCGGGTCTGTGTTGGCCTGACGCATATTTTCAAGGGTATCTCGATACATTTCTTTGCGGCTTTGATTCCAAAAAAACTCGCCAATAAAAGCTACACAAATAAAACAAAATGCTGAAATTAAAAAGCGCGTGACATCTTCATCGTCATAATTCGCCTGCAACAACCATTGATTATACAAACCATACACAATGAGCCCCATAGTGACTGTCACATAAGCAATCGCTGCTTTGTATCCCACAATGATAATTTGAATAAACAGAAGCGGAAAAATAAAATACAGCCCCGTATTTTTATAACCACCGGTGTACACAATGCTGAGGGACATGAAAATTACGAGCACACCAGCAATGTAATAATGAACGTCGCTGCCACTATACAAATGGGAAAAAATAGCATTAAAAAAAATAGCGCAAGACCAAAGCCCTAGTAAAAACGCCAGCAAGTTATTGCCTACCATCAAATTTTCAATGGCAAGAATCGCCATGATGGAGCTACCCACATAAGAAATGAAAAAAAGCGTTAGACGCCTACGCTTAACCTCCGCCTTATTTTGGTGTGTGTATTTCAGCAATTGGCGTATGGAAGAATGATCCACTGCGAAAAAAGCTCCTTTAAATCGGCTTGTTAATGATAATAGTCGCCGGTTTGCCTTTTAACCAATCTGAAAACTATGCTTATTGTCATAGATTTAAGTACAATAACGCATCATTGTTTTAATCAGAAAGCCAAAGGTTAGTGTATCTATCGCACATCCTTGTTAATTGTCGGGACCGCTATGACACAAGCAAACACATCAAGAACTCTTCGAATTGCCACCCGTAAAAGTGCATTAGCACTATGGCAAGCCGAATATGTAAAAGCCAAACTGTTGGAACACCACCCAAGGTTGCAGGTAGAGCTTGTGCCCATGAGCACCCAAGGCGATAAAATTTTAGATACACCATTAGCCAAAATTGGCGGCAAGGGCTTATTTATTAAAGAGCTTGAAATCGCCATGCTTGAAGGCCGCGCCGATATTGCCGTTCACTCAATGAAAGATGTACCGGTAGCATTTCCTGAAGGGTTCGGTCTGCATGCAATTTGCGAAAGGGAAAATCCATTTGATGCCTTTGTTTCAAATACTTATGAGAGTTTAGACACCTTACCTCAAGGCGCGATAGTAGGCACATCAAGTCTGCGCCGCCAATGTCAAATTAGAAAGCACCGCCCCGATCTTGTGATTAAAGACCTACGCGGAAACGTGAATACACGGTTAGCTAAATTAGATGCCAATGAGTACGACGCTATTATTCTAGCATCGGCGGGCCTGATACGCTTGGGCATGGAATCGCGTATTCGTATGCCTTTACCTGAATCTGTATCCTTGCCAGCGGTAGGGCAAGGGGCGGTAGGCATTGAATGTCGTAACGATGACGCTGAACTTATTGAACTTCTTTCTGCACTTAACCACAGTGAAACCAACACCCGCGTCACTGCTGAAAGAGCCATGAACGAGCGTTTAGAAGGTGGCTGCCAAGTGCCTATTGGCAGTTTTGCCACTTTAGATGGTGGTGCACTCACTCTCACCGGCATGGTGGGCAAACCCGATGGTTCTACCCTCTTGTTTGCCTCTGCCACCGGACCTACTGAAAATGCGCAAAGTATTGGTGTAGAAGTCGCTGAAGCCTTGCTTGAACAAGGTGCCGGTGACATTCTAAAAGCCTTATACGAGTAATGTTGTTACTCACCCGCCCCCTGCCTAAATTAGATGCCAGCGTCGCCGCCTTTAGGCAGGCGGGGGTTTCGGTAACAGGGGTAGCCACCTCTGATATTGAATACAACGACATCGCTATCGCTAAGCTGCATCAATATCTTTTGCAGCATAGCCACGCCACCCTTATAGCCACCAGCGTATTTGCTGTACCGGCACTCGCCCAAGCGTGGCCAGACGCCCCATCATATTGGCCAATATTGGCGGTGGGTGATGCCACAGCCACTAAAATAAAATCACATCTACCTCAAGCCACTGTTTTCACGCCTGCACAGCATACCTCCGAAGGTATACTGGCTATGCACCAACTTAATGAGGCAAACTGTGAAGACATCGTTATTATTAAAGGAGAAGGTGGGCGCGATACCTTGCAAAATACGTTAAGGTTGCAAGGCAAGCAGGTTTACCCATTCTGTGTTTACAAACGCGTTGCGCTAGCGCAACCTTTTTATACAAATAACTGGCAAATAGACGATGTTAGCGGCATTATCGCTACAAGTGAAAACATGGCAATGCAGCTTATTGCCTCTCATTCAGATCACATTTTGACGTTACCTTGGGTAACAGTAAGTGAACGTATAGCGAGCACCCTGCGTAAACGGGGTATAGAAAATGTGGCAGTTTGCGAACAAGCCACAGACCAAGCACTGATTGCGTGGATTAAGGACAACTGGGAGTATTGAATGGCCGACAACGATGATAAAAACCTTGTGGAAGGTGAAGTAATTAATACTAGCGCAGAACCTGCCCCCCAGGTCGAAGACTCAGCCTCGCCCAAGGCGAATAAGAAAAAGTCATCTTCAGGGAAAGGGCTACTGTGGATTGTGGTAATCATCTTATTCCTACTCGTCATAGGAATAGCCGCGGCGGGCTACTGGTATTACACCCAGCAACAAACCAAAGAAGCGCAAACCGCCTCTCAGCAAAGCGACACCCAACGCCAGTTGCAATCGCTAACCGAAGAGCGTACCACCTTGACGGCGCAATTCGAAGAAATGGCGAATGCCAATCTGCAGCTATCTAAGGATGTAGAGCGCTTAAAACAGCAGAACACAGCACTTACGCAACAAAGCGAAGCTACCCTTGCTCAACTCAATACAATGGAAGGTCGCCGTCCAGCCGATTGGCTCATTGCCGAAGCCGATTATTTAGTCCGAATGGCCGGGCGCAAACTGTGGCTAGAGAATGATGTCCGTACGGCTATTTTGTTGTTAGTGAATGCAGACAAGCGCCTGTCGTCGCTGGCTGACCCATCGGTGCTGCCGGTTCGCGCTCACTTAGCAGAAGATATTCAAACCCTGCAGCAACTGAACCCTGTATCTCAAACCCAAGTGGCGTTAGCGTTAACAGGCATGATGGCACAAATTGATAACTTGCCATTAGACACGTTTGAAAAACCGGTAGACGCAGATGCACAAAATCCTGAGCTATCGGAATCGACAGACGACTGGAAAGAAAACTTAAGCAAGGTGTGGCGTTCTATGGTTGACGGCTTTTTTACCGTTAAAACCCTGAGCGGCCCCATTGAACCTGTCATGTCTTTAGAGGCGCAGTTTTTAGCGAAAGAGCAGCTTCGTTTGCAGCTTATGCATGCGCAGTCAGCGGCTTTGCAAGGCGAAAAAGGGTTGTTTGAGCAATCACTGCAATACGCACAAACCTTGATCGATCAAAACTTCGATCTAAGTAGCTCGTCGATATCTGGCTTTAGTCGGGCGTTAACCAATTTACGTGAAACAGATATATCTCGCCCTATCCCAAGTCAGCTTGCCTCTCAGCAACCCCTAGAGCGCCTACTTGATACCCGCGTGAAAAAGGTATTTGGTGAAGGAGCAAGTGCATTATGAAATGGTTAGTCATTGCCTTAGCGGTGCTGGCCGCCTTTATTATTGCGTTAATTGTGGGCCCTATGATTCTGGGTGACACGGGGTATGTACTGATTTCGTTGGGGAACAAAGCCATAGAAATGACCGTCATTAGCTTTGCCATTATTACCCTGTGTTCGCTATTAGGCTGGTACATTTTGTGGCGCGTGACACTTTGGGCAATTAGCCTACTTACAGGTTCACACAAATGGTTTGGCGCGTTAGGCGAACGCAAGCGCAAGCGCGCCTTTTATAGCGGCCTTCAGGCAATGGCGGCGGGCGATTTTACCGAAGCCCAAAAAGCGTTGAGTCAAACCACCAATGGCGACTTTGAGGGCGTAAATTACCTAGCGTCAGCGCAAATTGCGATGAATAAAGGTGAGCACGAAAAGGCTCACTATTTTTTACTTCAGGCATGCGATTATCCTAATGCAAAAGTGGCCGCCACCCTTATGATGGCAAGGCTGGATGCGGCTAATGATAACGTGAATGACGCGCTTGAAAAACTCAATGCACTCCCTGAAGATACGCAAACCAATAAGCCGGTTGTGCGTTTGAAAGCAGAGTTATTGGCTGAACTCGGACAGTGGAATACCCTTGAGGAAAACTTAAGCCAATGGCGAAAAGCCCTGTCTAAAGAAAACTATACCCTGTGGTCGCAACGTATCGCAAAAGGAAAGTTTGCTGAAATAGCCAGTAAGCAAGGGGCTTCCGAGCTGAAAACCTACTGGCAAAACTTGCCTCGTAAAATGCGTCATGACGACGCCTATCAAGCGGCTTATGTTCAGCAATTGCTAGCGCAAGGAATGCACGACGACGCCCAAACTTGCTTGGTGGAATGGCAAAAACGGGGTAGAAAAGCCAGCCTATTCCCCTTGTTTAAGCAGCTTAACTTACCCAATGCTGCTCCCTCGCTTCGCTTAATTGAAGCTTGGATAAAGCAAGCGCCGGAAGATGCCTCACTTTACTCTACCTTAGGGCATGTGGCGCATCATTCTGGCGATGATGTATTAGCAGAAAAAGCCCTGCTGAAAGCCACCACCTTAGCGGCCAATAAAGAAGACTTGCTGCTGTTAGCGAGTATTAGTGAACGTAAACAAGATGCGGTGGCGGCACTGCAATATTTCAAAGAAGGTCAAACGGTGGCAAGTTAGCCTTTTTTGAGGTGAATACAAAAACGCCAATCACTTCTCTTTGTGATTGGCGTTTTGCGTTAGTTTAACCATCAACCCAAAGGGTAGGTGGAAAACGTTAGCTTTTTCTATTTACCGGCTTAGGCTCGGCAAGTGCTTTTCGGCGCTGCAATGACTCATAAAAAGGCGCATAAGTAGGGCGCATAACATATTGACCATCTCCCTCTTTGGCCAGTAATTCGCCCTCTTTCCAGGCCACCACACCATTACAAATAGTGAGTGTAGGCACGCCTGTGACCTCCATGCCTTCAAAGATATTGTTTTCAATCTTAGACATGTGCGTTGACGCGGAAATGGTCTTTTTACCATTAGGATCCCATACCACAATATCGGCGTCTGAGCCTGGTGCAATCGCCCCCTTGGCCGGGTACATATTAAAAATTTTTGCGGCATTGGTTGAGGTCACTGCCACAAACTCGTTGGCGGTTAACTTGCCACTATTTACGCCCTTCTCCCACAATACTGCCAGGCGTTCTTCAACCCCCGCGGTGCCGTTAGGAATTTGGGTAAAATTGTCTTTGCCCATGGCTTTTTGCTCATTACAAAACGCACAATGGTCGGTTGCCGTAGTTTGCAGTGTACCGGCTTGCAAGGCTTTCCATAATGCATCTTGGTGTTTCTTTTCGCGAAACGGAGGGCTCATGACATGAGCAGCAGCGCGCTCCCAATTGGCGTCTTGGTAAACACTGTCATCAACCGTTAAATGCCCTGCCAACACCTCACCATACACATGATGTCCTCGGCTTTGGGCATAACGAATAGCATCAATACTTTCTTGTACCGAGCAATGCACTAAATATAAAGGGGCGCCAATGGTTTCTGAAATACTAATGGCACGGTATGCCGCTTCACCTTCTACCATAGGGGGACGAGACAAAGGGTGGGCTTCTGGGCCTGTTATTCCCTTTTCCATCAATTGCTGTTGAAGGTGATACACAAGTTCACCGTTTTCGGCGTGCACGGTTGCAATGGCTCCTAGCTCCATACAGCGGGTAAAACTCGAGACCAAAATGTCATCGGTAGCCATGATGGCATTCTTATAGGCCATAAAATGTTTAAAGCTATTAATGCCATACTCAGTGGCTAATGTTTCCATGTCTTGGTGAACGCTGTCATCCCACCACGTAATGGCCACGTGAAACGTGTAATTTGACATAGACTTTTCAGACCAATCTCGCCACTGATGGTAGGCTTCCATTAGCGGCTGGCCTGGGCTGGGTATTACGAAATCGATGATAGTGGTGGTGCCACCTGCCAGTGCCGCCGCGGTGCCAGAGGCAAAATCGTCGGCCGCCACGGTTCCCATAAAAGGAAGCTGCATATGCGTATGCGGATCTATGCCTCCAGGCATAATAAGTTTGCCTGTAACATCAATAACCTCAGCCCCCTCTGGCGCTGATAAATCTTGTGCAATGCGGGTAATTTTACCGTCTTCGCAAAGTACATCGGCTGTATACGTCATTTCATGGGTGACAACCTTGCCACCTTTTAATAATAGCGCCATGTTTTGTCCTTTTTCTCTTGTAACCTAGCCTTGACTGACCATCTATGATGCTTTCGCTAAGTCGCCTACGTGGCTTTGCGCCCCTAATAGCAACTTATTGGCAGCCACGTAATAAATCACGGCACCTGAGATAGAGCCGGTAAACCAGCCATAGTTGTAGTACCAGGTGAAAACATCGGCGGTAACCGCGAGCAAGGTAACGGCGACCGGCACCAAGAAAGCGATAAAGCCGGCCCAATTCACTTTCGGATAAAGCGTACTCGACGTATAAAGTGCGGCCACGTCCAGTTCTTGTTTGCGAATAAAGAAATAATCCACAATCATGATGCCAGCAATAGGCCCAAGCAAACTTGAATATCCCAGCAACCAATTTGAGTACATGCTTTCAACGCTAACGTCAGACTCAATTAAACCTAGCTTCTTCAGCAGCTCCCAGCTCATAAGCAACACACCCACTAACCCGGTAAGCAACACGCCGCGAGTATGGTTAATGTATTTAGGCGCAATATTTTGAAAATCGTTGGTGGGTGATACCACATTGGCAGCGGTATTGGTTGAAAGGGTGGCCACGATAATAAGCAGCATAGCGATAGCGACAAAAAATGGGCTATCAATATGGCCAATAAGGGTGACGGGATCTGACACGGTTTCCCCCACTAGCGTAGTAGATGCTGATGTCAGCAGTACACCTAATGCGGCAAACAAAAACATGGTAAGCGGCAAGCCAATTATCTGCCCTTTCACTTGGGCTTTTTGACTTTTAGCGTAGCGACTAAAATCAGGAATATTTAACGACAGCGTAGCCCAAAACCCTACCATTGCCGTTAGGCCAGCAAAGAAGTAGCTGAAAAAGCCCGCGTCTTCTGGGCGATTTGCGGGGGTCGCTAACACCTCGGTCACCGAGACTTTATCGCTTGCCCACCAAATAAGTCCAATGCCCACAATCAGCAATAAAGGGGCTGCTAAGGTTTCTAGCCACTTTATAGACTCAGAGCCTTTGATCACAATATAGACGTTAAGCGCACCAAACGCGAAGAAACCAATGACTTCCCCTATCCCCCCGAGTGCAGCCCAGCCATCGGAGATGGAAGACAAGAAAAGGTGAATAGCTAAGCCGCCAAACATGGTTTGAATGCCAAACCAACCACAGGCCACAAAACCTCGAATTAAACAGGGAATGTTCGAGCCAACAATGCCAAAAGAAGAGCGCAGAACCACAGGGAACGGAATACCAAATTTAGTGCCAGGAAACGCATTTAATGTCAGTGGTATCAGCACCACCACGTTGGCTAGCAAAATGGTAAAAAGGGCTTCCATTACTGAAAGCCCAAAATAGGATGTTAACACCCCCCCTAGGGTGTACGTAGGCACACAAATCGCCATGCCCACCCACAGGGCAGCGATATTACCTGTGCCCCATGTTCTTTCTGAAACCTGAGTAGGGGCCAGGTCTTCGTTAAAATAATCGCTGGCTTTAACCGCTGGGGAAAGTTCTACTTCGCGTATATCGTCGCTCATGCTATTTCCTCCTCACTTTCTTCTGTGGGTGCCCCCGCAGCTTCGGCAATTCGGTGACTGGCCGTTAGCATGGTATGCAGCAGTACATTGGCACCGGCTTCACACTGCTCTGGGCTAGAGTACTCAATTTCATTGTGGCTAATGCCATTTTCACAGGGGGTAAAAATCATCCCGGAAGGCACAAGATCAGCCATATAACAGGCGTCGTGGCCGGCCCCGGCGTAAATATCCATATGCGAATAGCCCAGCTTTTCGGTGGCGGCCTTTACATCATCAGACGCATTAAATTCAACCGGGGCAAAATACCAGAAGTTGTCTACCGAAATATCTAAGTCTCTGTCTTTCGCTACGCCCTCGCAAAATGCCACAAACTCTTCGTGCATAGTGGCTAGCACCTCTGGGTTCGGGTTTCTCAGGTCGGCGCTAAACTTAATATTGCCGGGAATGGTATTTCGAGAATTGGGGTAAACCTGCATAAAACCCACTGTCCCTAAGCCATTCTCATAGCGATTGGCCAATGCTTCAATTTCTGTCACAATTTTACCGGCCGCCACCATGGCGTCTTTGCGTAAGTGCATGGGTGTTGTACCAGAATGGGATTCACGCCCCTGAACTTCCACGTTATACCAGCGGATCCCTTGGCCTAAACGCACCACACCTATGGCTTTTTCTTCGTCTTCTAAAATTGGCCCTTGCTCAATGTGGGCTTCGAAAAATGCACCTATGTTTCGGCTACCCAGCTCTTCCTCGCCTAAATACCCAATACGCGCCAATTCATCACCTAGGCGTAATCCGTTAACGTCGGTTTTATCCAATTCTTTTTGCAAGTCAAAGCGCCCAACGTACACGCCGGAACCTTGCATGGCCGGTTGAAAGCGAGACCCCTCTTCGTTCGTCCAGACACTGACTTCGATAGGTGTGGGGGTGGTGATATTGTTTTCATGCAGTGTACGCAGAACTTCTACCCCAGAAAGCACGCCAAATACGCCGTCAAACTTACCGCCAGTAGGTTGAGTATCTAGGTGGCTTCCCGTGGCAACGGCGGGCAAGTCATTATTTAGCCCCGGACGTTTGGCAAAAATATTACCAAACTTATCAATGGCGATGTCACAACCTGTGGCCTTGCACCAGTCGCAGAATAGGTCACGGGCTTGCTTGTCGAGATCCGTCGCAGCCAGTCGATTACAGCCACCTTTTTCAGTGCCGCCAATTTCGCCCATTTCCATTAGGCTGTCCCATAATCGCTGACCATTTACTCTTAGCTTTTCCATTTCACTTCCTCGCTGATGCTTATCTTTGTTTTTGCGTTGCACTTGGGGTAAGTAACCCGCGTTTTAGCCCGTTTTGTTGAACACCTTTTTTAACACCAAGGCGGGTAACGCCAAGCCACCGAAAAGTCATTCAGGAACCTCGAATGACCAATTTGTGTGCAGTCATGCACTTTTATTTACCAAACGGTCAAACCTTTTGACGGATTCCACCGTAATATTGTTGTTGGCCATCGGCTTACACACAAATTCGGTTTTCTGTCGCATTTGCTGTTTGTCTTCATCACCCTATACAAAAGGCGTAAGCGGTACTTTTTGGTGTGAATGACGTTCGTTTAACGCCGCCGCAAAGCATGGTGGCTTCATGGTTTTCACACCCTTTTCACCTGTGATGACACAGGCACTTCCCCTCATTGAATTCAAGTTTTGAACCAACTTGACGTTCTTTTACGTTGCTCGCTCTATGAGTGACTTGGGAACGAGAATTGGCTCCCTTCTCGCAAATTGGCTGAAGGCCAACGTTGAGTAACCGCTTTTCTGCGCGTATAAAAACGTACTGAATCTGGCCCATACGCGTGTAAATCACCAAACAGTGAACGCTTCCAACCGCCGAAACTGTGGTAAGACACAGGTACAGGTAAAGGGACGTTCACACCCACCATGCCCACCTGTACTTGGTCGATAAAATAGCGCGCTGCTTCACCATCACGGGTAAACAAACAGGTGCCATTACCGTATTCGTGTTCATTAATTAGGTTTACCGCGCTTTGCATATCGGGGACTCGCAACATCACAAGCACAGGGCCAAAAATTTCTTTTTGGTAAATGTCCATATGTGGTTTTACGTGGTCAAATAATGTAGCACCAAGAAAGTAGCCGTTTTCGTACCCTTCAACGCTAAGCCCTCGGCCATCACACACTAAGTCAGCTTCTTGACTTACCCCAGATTCAATAAAATTTGCAACGGTTTGATAGTGAGCTTCACTGATAAGTGGCCCCATATCATTGCTGTTGTCACAACCCGCGCCCACTTTGAGGGTTTCAACTTGTTGTGTAAGCCTAACCCGCAGGGCATCTCCCACTTCGTCGCCTACGGCAAGGACCACAGAAATTGCCATGCAACGCTCGCCGCACGAACCGTATGCGGCACCCATTAGGGCATTAACGACATTGTCTAGGTCGGCATCTGGCATCACAATAGCGTGGTTTTTTGCGCCCCCTAGTGCTTGGCAACGCTTTCCGTTTTCACTGGCTTTTTTATAAATCGCTTCAGCCACTGGCGTTGAACCAACAAAACTCACCGCTTGAATTGTGCTGTCTTCAAGCAAATGATCTACCGCCGCTTTATCCCCATTCACAACATTAAGAACACCAGGGGGAAGCCCCGCTTCTGCCGCGAGTTCGGCAATAAATAACGCACTTGAAGGGTCTTTTTCTGACGGCTTTAACACAAAGGTGTTGCCACACATAATGGCGCTGGGCCACATCCACAAAGGCACCATAGCTGGAAAGTTAAAAGGGGTTATGCCTGCTACCACACCCAGTGGTTGAAACTCGCACCATGCATCTATGCCAGGGCCAACATCTTTGCTGTGTTCACCTTTTAGCAATTGAGGCATACCACAAGCAAACTCTACGTTTTCGATACCCCGTTGAAGCTCGCCTTTGGCGTCGTGTAAAACTTTGCCGTGCTCTTCACTGATGAGTGCGCAAATTTTATCGCTGTGTTGCTCAAGTAACTGTTTTAAACGAAACATCACTTGTGCTCGCTTTGCCGGTGGTGTCGCACGCCATGCAGGAAAGGCTGCTTGTGCTGTGTCTATGGCATGTTGAACCCGCGCACTCGACGCCATTTCTACTTGTCCGCATACCGCGCCTGTAGAAGGGTTGTGAATATCTATAAGGTTGCCATCTTGTGGGGCTACCTGCTGCCCGTTAATAAAGTGTCCTACTTGGGTGGTCATAACTGCATCTCTATAAATTCTGTGAAGGGATTAACCCGTTTTCTTCATGCCATGGGCATCCATAAGGGTGTCTTGCATGGCGTTAATTAACGCGTCTATTTCTGATTTTTCGGTAGTAAATGGAATACCAAGTTGTAATGTGTCGCCGCCGTAGCGTACATAAAACCCTTTTTCTAGCAGCTTCATTGCCAGCTCAAAGGGGCGACGTGCAGGTTCACCGGGATAACTTTCAATGGTAAAACCGGCGGCGAAGCCTAAGTTGCGAATGTCGTTGATAAAAGGCATGCCTTTTAAACTGTGCACACCTTGTTCGAAATAAGGACTAAGTTCCGCTACCCTTGCCACTAGCTTCTCTTGTTCAAGTATATCCAGAGATGCCATGGCAGCGGCGCACGCTACCGGATGGCCGGAATAGGTGTATCCGTGGGGCAATTCAATGTTGTAAGGTGCGCCGCCTGCATCCACTACGGTGTCGTAAATAAACTGCCGTGTTAGCACTGCGCCCATAGGTATAGCACCATTGGTAAGCTGCTTTGCCACGTTGATCATATCTGGCACCACATCAAATGTGTTTGCACCAAACAGATCCCCAGTACGTCCAAAGCCGGTAATCACTTCGTCAAAGATCAAAAGAATATCGTGTTCATCACAAAGCTGGCGCAACCGCTTTAAATACCCTGCGGGCGGTACAATGACTCCCGCTGACCCTGACATGGGTTCAACAATCACCGCCGCAATGTTTGATGCATCATGCAAAGCAACCATTTCGATAAGCTCGTCGGCCAGATTGGCGCCTTGCGCAGGAATACCTTCGCTAAAGGCGTTCTGTGGAAGTAGCGTGTGAGACAAATGGTCAGACTCCATCGCTGGCCCCCACATTTTGCGGTTAGCGCCAATACCACCAAAGCTGATACCGCCCCAGCTTGCCCCGTGATAGCCTTTTGCTCTGCCGATAATACGGGTTTTGGTAGGCTGACCTTGCTGACGCCAGTAGGCTCGAGCCATCTTAGTGGCCGTGTCAGCCGCTTCTGAACCTGAGTTGGTGAAAAACACTTTATTTATGTCACTTGGCGCCATGGCGGCTAACCTTTCGGCCAACTCGAAGGCCAAGTTATGACCATACTGAAATGCCGGTGCATAATCTAATGTTGCAAGTTGCTTGGCTACCGCCTCGGTAATTTCGGGGCGATTATGACCCGCTCCGCAGGTCCATAAACCCGATAAACCATCAAAAATCTTACGGCCACTGTCATCAATCAGGTAATTACCTTGTGCCCCAGTAATCATGCGTGGCGCTGATTTAAACTGGCGATTAGCCGTATACGGCATCCACAACGCATCCATTGGCTGAGGAGATAGCTGAGAAGCCCGCTGGGTCATGATTGTCTTCCTTCGAAATTAGTTTACTTAGCGCACTTTACCCAGCCGCTTATGTTCGATAAATTATAAATATTCAAATCTTACTTTCATAAATATGAAACTATGCGTGCCATCTTAGGTAATTTATCCGATACCGATATTCGTTTATTGCGGGTTTTCATTGTGGTTGCTCAAGCCGGAGGCTTGTCGGCGGCAGAACTAGAACTGAATATTGGACGCTCCACCATTAGCCGCCATTTAAAAGATTTGGAGACGCGATTGGGCATGGTGCTTTGCCATCGAGGCAGAGGCGGCTTTGCGCTCACCGAAGAAGGTAAGCGTATTTACGAATCTACCCAGCGCTTATTACTATCCCTTCAAGACTTTCGTAATGAAGTGAATGACATGCACCGCCACCTGCAGGGAAATGTGGTCGTGGCCATGTTTGATAAAACCGTGTCTAACGAAGCCTGCAAAGTAAGCGACGCCATTTATGCTTATCAGCAGCAAGCGCCCAATGTGAATGTGGAAATACATGTTGTTCCTGTGAATACCATAGAACAAGGTATACTTGACGGCCGCTACCATATTGGCATTATTCCTACCCACCGTACCTCATCAAGCTTGCACTATCTGCCCTTGTTTGGAGAGCAGATGTACTTGTATTGCGGGGCAAAACATCCACTTTTTAGTGCGCTGGGGAATATTCCAGATACCGCTATTCGTGATGCCAAATACGCGGGTTTAAGCTTTCATAGCCCAAATATGGACAAAAGCATGGCCCTTGGTTTAAACCGAATGGCTGTGGCTAATGACCAAGAAGGGATAGCAACGTTAATTTGTTCGGGAAGTTACCTGGGCTTTTTACCCGAGCACTATGCTGAGTCCTTTGTGGGCAAAGGGCAAATGCGGGCAATAGAACCAGCAAATTTTGCTTATCACTGCGACTTTGCGGCTATTTATCGAAAGTCGCCTAAGCCTACACGTTTGGTCAAATTATTCTTAGACGCGTTAGCGCGAGAACATGGAAAAGAAGCCATCATTGCTGACGATTAGCAGGGGCGACAGGACACAAAAACAACATGACAAAAGCAACGAAAACCCAGGCCAACCGCGCTAAAACTGAGGCGAATATTTTGCGCGCAGCAGAAGCCGTGTTTGCGCAAAAAGGGTTTGCAGGCACCGCCATGGACGCTGTGGCAAAGCAAGCAGGCTTATCTAAGCAGCTCATCATTTACTATTTTCCTGGCAAAGAGAAACTGTACCAAGCGGTTTTGGAAAACATGATTGATCTCTGGCTTGAGAAAATGCAGTTTAACGATGACCCCAGCGCATCGCCTGCCGACATCATCAGCGACTACATTCGTCAGAAAATTGAATTGTCGCGAGATTACCCTAACGGCTCAAAAGTGTTTGCCCATGAAATCATCAATGGCGCGCCAGTACTAAAAACCTACCTTATCGAAAACTTACGCCCCGCCTTCGAAAGGGACATTACCATTATCGAGCGCTGGATAGCGGCGGGGCTCATCAAGCCAATAGACCCCAAGCATTTATTTTTCACAATTTGGGCGGCCACACAAACCTATGCCGACTTTTCTACCCAAATTCAATTATTGCTGGATAAGCCAAGTCTCACCCAAGAAGACTTCGACGATGCCACCCAATTTTTATGTCAGTTTGTCCTCAGTGCGTTAGGCATTAAGCCGTAGCGCACTGCTATTGTGCATCCAAAATTTTTTTAACGGTATTTTCCTTAGATTTTCTCCGATCTAAGGGAGAGAATCCCTCCTCTCGTTCCACACCCTCGAAAAACCACCTTAACATGTTGTTTTGTATGATTAATGTAGCAACATATATCATTCATTAAATCGCCCAGGCAGATTAAAAAACACCCAGCCTGCTCTATTTCGAGCCACGCCACGCACCAAAAAAACCATCAAATAATCTCTTTACCATTTGGTAAAACTCATGCTAAAGATTAAAAAAAGAACAGTATAAAGCGCAATCAAGCGTGCGTGCAGGAACAGTAGGAGAGCCATCATATGCTATCGCGAAAAGACGCTATCGCCCTGGCAAACTGCGATAAAGAAGAACTTGAACACCTTTGTAGCGAAGCCGCTAAGGTGCGCGATACCTATTGGCCAAATACTCTCACCTATTCCCGTAAGGTATTTATTCCACTCACCAATATGTGCCGTGATACCTGCGGCTACTGTACATTCGTGAAACACCCTGACTCTGGGCAAGGCAACATTTTAAGTCGAGATAGGGTTTTATCGGATGTGCTAAAAGGCCAACAACAAGGCTGTAAAGAAGCCCTTTTCAGCCTGGGCGAAAAGCCAGAAAAGCGTTACGCCTACGCCCGTGACTGGTTAGCCACTTTGGGACACACCAGTATGGTGAACTACCTCACCGAAGTGTGTGAAATGGTATTGGACAAAAGCTTGATGATACCTCATGTCAATGCGGGCACCCTCACCTTTGAGGAAGTAAAACAACTTAAGCCGGTAAGTGGCAGTATGGGCATGATGCTGGAATGTACCAGCGCTCGGCTCATGAAAAAGGGTCAGCCCCATCACGCCTGCCCAGATAAAGCCCCCGGCGTACGTATTCAAACCTTGGAAAACGCAGGCAAGCTAGACGTACCTTTTACCACGGGCATTCTCATTGGCATTGGTGAAACATGGGAAGAGCGTATCGATAGCTTGCTGGCCATTAATGCTTTGCATGCCCAGTACGGCCATATTCAAGAGGTGATTGTTCAGAACTTTCGCGCTAAAGCTGGCACCGCCATGGCCAATGCCCCAGAACCAACACTGGACGATATGCGTTTAACCTTGGCCGCCGCGCGGCTCATTTTACACCCAGATATTTCGCTGCAAGCACCGCCAAATTTAGAACAAGAGTACACGGCCTATATCAGTGCTGGCATTAACGATTGGGGCGGCATTTCTCCATTGACGAAAGACTTTATCAACCCAGAGCGAGCCTGGCCGCAAATAGCGACCCTTGCCGGTGCATGCGAAAACGCGGGCTATCAATTGCAAGAGCGCCTAACGGTATACCCCAAATATCTAAGGTCGGCAGAACGCTATTTAGCCACGAATGTTCATGCAGCCATGCCGGCATCTCGCGCTGACGGCCTTGCCGTTGAGCAATGTTTATCTCCAAATTCAGTCACGCGTACGCAAGGAGTTGCCCATGCTTAATACTTCCCCCTCAAGTCAACTGCCTTTGCCTTTCAGCCCAACATCAATAGAAAAAAAGTTGGCGAAAATACCTTTGCCTTTAGCCGGTATTTTACAGCGTGCGTTAGAAGGCAATGTACCTAATGAAGATGAAATTGAAGCCTTATTTCATGCACAAGGCACCGAGGTTGACGCCTTGCTGCATACCGCAGACCTAGTGCGCGAGGCACGATGCGGTAACACCGCAACCTTTGTGATTACGCGAAATATTAATTTTACCAATGTGTGTCACATGGGCTGCCAATTCTGTAATTTTGGGGTTAATAAAAACGCCGAAAACGCCGAGTTTTTAAACACGGAAAAAGTAGCAGAGCGCGCACAAGAAGCGCAGGGCCGAGGCGCGACGGAAGTGTGCATTCAAGGCGGTTTACATCCAGATATGCCCGCATCTTATTACGGTGAACTGCTCGACACAGTAACGGCGCAGGTGCCCGGCATCCATATTCACGCCTTTTCACCTTTTGAAATTTGGTACGGCGCACGAAAAGGGCGTACAGCCTATCGGGACTTTTTGGCTGACTTAAAAGCGCGGGGACTCGCCAGCATGCCAGGCACCGCAGCGGAAATTCTGGATACGCAAGTTCGACGTCAGCTAACCAAAAACAAGTTAAGTACCGAAAACTGGGTAGAGATAATTGAAACTGCCCATTCACTGAATATTCCCACCACGTCAACCATTATGTATGGGCATATCGATGGCCCTAAACACTGGGCCGCTCACTTAACCTTACTGCGAGATATACAAGGGCGAACGGGGGGATTTACCGAGTTTGTCCCCTTAGGTTTTATTCACGCAGATAGCCCTTTGTACACGCAAAACCCAGATAAAGTACGTACCGGCCCCACCCGCGACGAGCATTTTAAAATGCACGCCATTGCCCGAATTGCGCTGCAGGGGTATATCGACAATATCCAAGCTTCATGGGTGAAAATGGGCCCTGATATGGCCTCGCAAGTATTACGGGCTGGGGCTAACGATCTCGGCGGCACCTTGATGAATGAAAGTATTTCTCGGGCGGCAGGTGCTCGTCATGGTCAGGAGATAGTGCCTAGAGACATGGTGAATTTTATTCAGCACGCAGGGTTACAGGCCGCTCAACGCAATACCCTGTATCAGCAACTTGCTCACTATGGCCGCACAAGCAAGCCAGAACCACAGCTGTCACTTATCGACTATCAACGCTCTGTGCAGGTAAGCGCCGCGTATTCCTCGCCTCAATCTATTCCTGTAAAGGTAAGCGCATGAACACCCCAAAAAATATCGTACTTCTTGCTGGCGGCGTCGGTGGCGCAAAGGCCGCAAAGGGCTTGTACCACTCTACCTACAAAGAGGCCCTGACGGTTATTGGCAACGTGGGAGATGACGACAACTTTCATAACCTCTGGGTGTCTCCCGATTTAGATACTTTAGTGTATACCTTAGCGAACGACGTGAACCCCGTTACCGGCTGGGGCATTAACAATGACAGCTGCAGAATCCTCACACGGCTAGCGCAATTTGGCAGCGACACTTGGATGCATTTAGGTGACTTAGATATTGCTACCCATATTTTTCGCAGTGAATTAAGGGCCAAAGGCGAGTCTATGACCGCCATTACTCAGAAAATTCGCCAGCGCTTAGGGGTGACCGTACCTGTGCTACCCATTACCAACGACACCGTGCAAACCCGCTTAAACACCGACGACGGTTGGGTAGATTTTCAAACCTACTTTGTTCACCGACGTTGCGAGCCGCATGTGACTGGCATTACCTATAAAGGGGCAGAAACAGCTTACGCCAGCCAAGAAGTATTAACCGCCATTGCTCACGCTGACATTATTGTGTTTGCGCCAAGTAACCCACTATTAAGCATTGCGCCTATGTTAGCGGTGAATGAAGTAAAGGACGCGATTGACCAAAGCACGGCCGTTAAAGTGGCCATATCGCCGCTAATTAATGGCAAAGCCGTGAAAGGCCCAGCAGAGAAACTGTTACAGCAAATGCAATTTCCTCCAGGCAATACGGGCATTGCTGAGTTTTATCAAGACATTGCCGATTTGCTCATTATCGATAGCAGTGACAGTGCCGATGAACAAGCCATAGAATCATTTGGACTGGCTACCCATGCTACTTCAACGTTGATGAAATCAGACAGCGACAAAACGCGGCTAATGGAAGAAGTTATTCAGGTTTCCCTTAAACGGGAGGAGGTCTGTTATGCCTGATTTATGCGTTGTTATCCCTATGAAAGACCCCGTGTTCAGTAAGCAGCGTTTATCGCCCTTCTTACCCAGTGCTTTACGGAAAGCCTTAGCAGTAAAGTTGTTTAAGCGCACACTTAAAACACTCAACGGTACATTTCCGCATTGGCAAAAATTAGTGGTAACGCCTTCGCTGTACATTGCGGATATTGCCAGTAGTTTAGGGTGCGCCGTGGTATTTGAAGAAAAAGGCAGTGATTTAAATCAAGCCCTTACGCAAGCTACCCAATGGTCTATCGCGAAAGGATTCCAGCGCCAACTCATATTACCTGCCGACATTGCCAAGCTTGAACGCAGCGAGTTAGATGCATTGGTTGCCTTATCGCAATCGGGCACCCCGGTAGTGATTGCCAGTTCACACGATGGCGGCACCAATGCCTTGTGTACCAGCCCACCCAATGCCATTCGCTATCAGTTTGGTGAGCAATCGTCGCTGGCTCACCAACAAGCGGCCATACACGCTGGGCACTCGCATATCACGGTGCAGCCTGTGCATTTAAGCCAAGACATCGACCAACCTAGCGACCTTCATCACATTAACGATGTGATGAACTCACTGATAGCCTAGGGCGCAATTATGCCATCACTGACCATCACAACCATTGCAGGTATTCCTTACATTCGAAAGGGCGATGATTTGGCCGCTATCATCATTGAGGGGCTTACTCACCAGGGGCAAAAACTGGATGACGGTGACATTTTAGTGATTGCACAAAAGGTGGTGTCGAAGGCGGAGGGCGCCTGCGTTCACATTGACGAGGTTACCGCCAGCGACCAAGCCATTCAACTGGCCAAAAAAGTCAACAAAGACCCGCGTAAAGTCGAAGTAATTTTATCTGAGTCGAAACGACTGGTTAAGGTACACAAACACCCGAATGCCAATGAAGGCATCATTATTACCGAGCATAACCTTGGCCACATTAGCGCCAATGCCGCGGTAGATGAATCCAATACCGACACACCCGGCGAACTTATTTTACTGCCCAAAGATCCTGACGCCAGTGCTAAACGCATAGCAAGCGCGTTGTCACATCATTATCAGTGTCGAATTGGCATAGTCATTAGCGATACCTTTGGCCGGCCATGGCGACTAGGGCAAACCAACGTCGCTATCGGGCTTGCCAATATTCCCGCCCTAAATTTATTAGAGGGGGAATTAGATGCTTACGGACGGCCCCTGAAAGTGACCGCTCCCGCCCTGGCCGACGAGCTCGCCGGTGCATCTGGACTGCTGATGAGCAAACAGGGCAAATGCCCCGTCATTCTATTTAAAGGATTGGAGTGGGCGTGTCAGCCTGACAGCCAAGCTTCAGATTTATTAAGACCCACGAAAGAGGATTTATTCGCATGACCGTTGCAATTTTAGGGGGCACCGGCCCTCAAGGTTCAGGCTTAGCAAAACGCTTTGCATTAGCCGGGCTAGATGTTGTTCTTGGTTCAAGAGACGGAGAAAAGGCCGCACAAAAAGCTGCCGAGCTACAAGCAGCCGTACCTGAAGCTAAAGGCAAAATTACAGGGGCAGATACCATTTCAGCAGCCTCAAAAGCCACTGAATTTGTCATTCTTTCCGTGCCTTGGGCTGCTCATCACGCCACGCTAGATGCAATTCGCCCCTTGTTAAGAGACAAAATTCTTATCGACATTGTGGTGCCCCTGGCTGAAAACAATCCAAAAGCGGTAGTAATGCCGCCAGAAGGATCCGCCACAGAATCGGCACAAGCTTTACTGGGTGACGACTACGCCGTAGTGGGCGCACTTCACAATGTATCGGCCGTCACGTTAAACAAATTGGATGAAAAAATTAATTGCGATGTGTTGGTTTGCGGTAATCAGTTAGACGCGAAAAACAAGGTGATTGGCCTACTCGAAAACCTTGGCGTGCAAAGCTATAACGCGGGGCTTGCCGACAGCGCACGGTGTATAGAGGCCATTACCCCTATTTTGATTCGCTTAAATATTTCTAAGTCGGTGCCTTTTACTCATGCCGGCATTCGTATTTGGGCACCCAATCACTAGTGCTTAAAGCAACTTCGCGCTGTTAATCAACAGCGTCAAAACAACTAAAAATTGAAAAGCTCAACAGGTTTAGAAGGAAACTACAATGGAATTTGGCATTACGTTTAAAGGCTTTGTTAGCCCAGATCGCGCACGTAAATTGGTTAAAATGGCAGAAGAGGCAGGGTTTGATTATTGCTGGTTTTACGATTCCCATATTTTATGGCGTGAATCGTTTGTGGCCATGGCAATGTGCATGGAACACACCACCAAGATGCGCTTTGGCCCCTGCGTCACTAACCCCAATGTACGCGACTGGTCAGTGGCGGCAAGTTTATACGGCAGCTTGGCAAAACAAAGTAATGGCCGCTTTGATATTGGCCTGGGCCGTGGTGACTCGTCAATGCGTGTCATGGGCAAAAAGCCTGCTAACCTTGCTCGCCTTACCGAATTCACACATAAAGTAAAAGCCATGGTGCGCGGTGAAGAGGTGATGTACGGGGAATGCGAGAAGCCAGTTAAATTCCCTTGGGCAGACGGCTACGAATTACCTGTTTGGGTAGCCGCGTATGGCCCTAAAGCGCTTGCTGTCGCCGGCGAACATGGCGATGGCGTAATATTACAAATTGGTGACCCAGACCTTGTACAGTGGTTTCAACAACAGTGCCAAACCGCCGGGGATAAAGTTGACCGCGATATGAGCAACTTCAAAGTACAGGCTGCGGCACCGGCCTATTTTGGGGATATGGAAACCTGCATTGAAAAAACCAAATGGTTCCCAGCCATGGTAGGTAACCATGTTGCCGATATCGTTGAAAAATATGGTAGCGACTCAGGCTTAGTTCCTAAAAGTCTCACCGATTACATCGAGCAACGCCGTGGGTACGACTATTCCAAACATGGGCAAAGCGACAACCCTTACCTCGACTTTATTACCGAAGACATTGTTAAAAGCTTCTGTGTATTAGGCGAAGCGGAGGATCATATCTCGAAAATTCAAGCCCTCAAAAATGCGGGGACTACTCAGTTTAATATATACCTAGATAACGGCGACGAAGAAAACATCATTACTCGCTACGGTAACGAAGTTATTCCTGCGTTTCGCTAACCTTCGATAGGCCATATTAAAACCGCTAATTAAGGCGCATTTTTGCGCCTTAATGGCATTCACACGTCCACACATTTCTCTTCTCCCCCCTTGCTGATTTGCCTTGCTGCCTACGCGCTCGCCCACAAAGGGAGCAGCCTTCATTCCATTTACCTCGCGGTAATCACGCAAACCCAATGTTAACAAAAAGTTAATTTACGCACGTAAGCCGTATTAAGTTTCATAAATATGAAACATCACTTCGACACAAGAATATTTACCCATTGGTAAAACACCTTTAGTTTCAATAGAACAAAAGTTAAACAAACTAACACTACAAACCTCTCCTCAGCAGTCAGTGAGAAAAAAACAATAAAGGGAACACACAATGACCAAGTACCACGAAAAACCAAAGCATAAAATGAGTAAAACCCTTTGTGCGGCGGCAATAGGGTTGGCGCTTCACTCTTCGTACACACTGGCAGCCGATTCGGTTGTGCTTGAAAAAATCACCGTGACGTCACAAAAGCGCGAACAATACATTAACGACGTCAGTATTGCCGTTACCGCATTTAGCGGTGAGCAAATGGACGCGTTGGGATTTGAAAGCAGCACCGACTTAATCGCCTTTACCCCAGGGGTATCGCTTGCGGGTGATATTGGCGGTCAGCGTGCCATTTTTAACATACGTGGTGTGGTGCAAAACGACTATGCAGATATCGCCGAAGCGCCAGTGGCGGTGTATGTGGATGGCGGCTACCTAGCCAGTACTCAGGCACAAACCTTTGGTTTGTTCGACATTAGCCGAGTTGAAATACTAAAGGGCCCACAAGGCACCCTGTTTGGGCGTAACGCAACAGGCGGCATGGTTAACACCATAACTGCAAAACCAACAGAAGAAACGGAAGGTTACGCTGAGGTAACGTTCGCCAGTTTTGAGCAAAAACGTTTTGAAGGCGCATTTTCTGGCTCGCTCAACGAAAATGTGACTGGCCGTATCTCTGTGATGGCCAATAAAATGGGCAATATCCTTGAAAATATTTATGAAGACGGCGCTGAACCCGACACCCGAGCAGGCACAGAAGGTGGCGGCGAAGACGGCTACAATGACGATACCAAAGCCGTTCGTGGTCAACTTAATTTCGATTTAGGAAATAACGCCAATCTGCTTTTAAGTGCCAATTGGGCCGACTCCACAAAAAGTGAAGGCCCGTATCAGGTGATTAATACCACAGAAGTGAAAGACGCGGCTGGCAACGTGGTTGACGTTATTTATGCGGCCGATGACCCGCTAGGTTGTGACGCCATACAAGCCGGCGTTTGTGTAGACGGTAATTTTAATGGCGACCCTTACCGTCCAGTGCAAGGGGGCGACTTTAACGGTAATATCGACCCAGATGGCAGCGGTGAATTAGTTAATAAAGACTTTGCTTTTGACGATCAAAACAAAATTGAATCAAAAGGGTTAGCCGCCACCTACGACTACGAGTTTGATGCATTTACCTTCACCTCAGTGACAGATTGGAAAAACTTTACCCGCGTAATAGGGCTAGATTCGGACCAAACCGCTTCTCCTGAACTGATATTCCAATCCGACGGTGACATTACCCAGTTTAGTGAAGAACTTCGCTTAAATGGCAGCACCATGAACATGAAATGGGTAGCGGGGTTTTATTACCTAAACATTGATACCGAGTACCTACAAGGCTTGGCGGCAAGCCCAACCGGGGGCTACTTAGCGGGCGAAGAGCAAAACACGCTGGCCGATATCGCTACAGATTCATACTCGGTATTTGGCCAAATAGATTACGATTTGGACGACGACCTGGTGCTAGTAGCAGGCCTGCGATTAGTGCAAGAAAACAAGTCACTCGACGGCCAGCTTGTTCAAAATGCCAACCTGGACGACCGGGTTATTGAAGTGGATGACACTGCCACTCCCTTGGTTGACGTTGCCTTAGAAAACGACAAATTTATGTGGTCGGCTAAACTGCAACTCGATTACAAGCCAAATGAAGATACCTTGTTGTATGCCGGTGTGAACCGAGGCGTAAAAGCTGGCAACTTTAATGCGCCATTAGGCGGTGCGTTTAGTACTTACGACCCCGAAGTTCTGCTGGCCTACGAAGCAGGTGCCAAGTTGACCTTGATGGACGGTAAAGCACAGGTTAACAGTAGCGTGTTTTACTATGATTACGAAGATTACCAATCGTTTTCTTGGGTGAACAATGCTGGCGTTGTATTTAACGAACAGGCGCACTTCACAGGAGCGGAAGTAGAAATACTACTCAACCCCGTTGATGCATTAGATATTATGTTAGGCGCTTCTTATACCGATGCGGTGGTGGAAGACTTAGAAGTGGCATCTGGTATCTTCGTAGATACTACACCGCCTTACACGCCAGAATGGCAAGGTTCGGCACTCATTCGCTACACTTGGTCACTAGATAGCGGCTCAATTGCAGCACAAGCCAGTGGCTCTTACCAGTCAGAATCATTCCATAATGCGCGAAACTTTACCGCCCATACGATTGAAAGCCACTTCAAAGCAGATGCGCGGGTTACGTGGGAAGATACGCAAGGATTATGGAGCGTGGCGGCTTATGTGAATAACCTTACAGATTCTGATCATGAAATTATTGGTTTCGATGTATCAGGTTTCTACGGTACAACCCAAATGTCTTACGCCAAACCACGTACTTACGGCATTACAGTTAGACGTAATTTTTAAGGTGTGATATTCATCTAAAGCAGAATTCATAATTTAAACCATTGCCAATGGGTTGATTATGGATATATAGTAAAAAACAGTTACTTGTCGGAGTGCTTCACTGGAACCCCAGTAAGCTGAGACCGCGAAAGCGGGATCCGTTGAACCTGATCAGGCTAATACCTGCGAAGGGAACAAGAAAATAGGCTCTGCCATTTACGTATGCTTGTGTCCATTTTTGCACTAGCGCTACCGTAAAATGGCGGTTTATCACATAGGTTTCTTCAACACCTTAACGTGATATGCCCTATTCTCCTTCACTCCTGACAAGCATTTTTAAACCTAAAACATTAAGGCCAAAATGCTATGTCGACACGACGCGAACAGCGCCAGCAAGCGCAACAATTTATTAATGAACTCGCCGGAGAGGCGTACCCAAATTCTACCCGCCACTACCAAGTGGGCTCTTCAGATGACATCAAAGTAGCCATGCGACTGATTCATCAGCACGACAGTTTGGTAGGCGGAACAGAAGAAAACCCCTTATTTGAACCCAACCCGCCCATTCCGGTTTACGATACGTCAGGCCCTTATGGCGACCCGCAAAGCGCCATTGATGTTCACAAGGGTTTAGCGCCTCTGCGTAAAAATTGGATCGACAGCCGAGACGACACTGTCGAGCTTAGCGGCGTGACCTCTGCATTCGCTAAAGCGCGGGAACAAGATATTTTCACCGAAGATTTTCGCTTTGTTCGCGCGGCCAAGCCCAAAAAAGCCAAACCGGGTAAAAACGTCACTCAGCTACACTACGCTCGTCAGGGCATAATCACCCCAGAAATGGAATACATTGCTATTCGCGAAAACATGGGCAGGCAGGCCGTTCAAGATGAAGCGTTAACTCAGCAACATGGGGGCGAGAGCTTTGGCGCCAACATTCCAACCACTATAACGCCAGAATTCGTTCGACAAGAAGTGGCAGCAGGGCGAGCGATTATCCCCTGTAATATCAATCACTCTGAACTAGAACCCATGATAATTGGACGCAATTTCTTGGTGAAAATTAATGCCAATATCGGTAATTCGGCGGTGACTTCATCCATTGAAGAAGAAGTGGAAAAGCTGGTTTGGTCTACTCGCTGGGGCGCCGATACCATTATGGATTTATCCACCGGCAGAAATATTCATGAAACTCGGGAATGGTTGTTAAGAAATAGCCCAGTGCCCTTGGGGACAGTGCCCATTTATCAGGCGCTAGAAAAAGTGAACGGCGTGGCGGAAGATCTCACGTGGGAAATGTTTAAAGACACCCTTATTGAGCAAGCCGAGCAAGGCGTAGACTACTTTACCATTCACGCAGGCGTGTTATTAGAATACGTCCCTCTTACCGCAAAGCGGGTGACAGGCATTGTTTCTCGAGGGGGGTCTATTATGGCCAAGTGGTGCTTAAGTCACCATAAACAAAGCTTCTTGTACGAACACTTCAGGGACATCTGCCAAATTTGTGCACAATACGATGTTGCCCTGTCTCTAGGCGATGGCCTACGCCCAGGCAGTGTGGCTGATGCAAACGACGAGGCGCAATTTTCAGAACTACGTACCCTTGGGGCGTTAACCAAAATTGCTTGGGAATACGATGTTCAAGTCATGATTGAAGGCCCAGGTCATGTGCCTATGCACATGATAAAAGCCAATATGGAAGAGCAGCTTGCACATTGTCATGAAGCGCCCTTTTATACCCTAGGCCCATTAACTACAGACATTGCACCAGGCTACGATCACTTCACTTCTGGCATAGGTGCCGCCATGATTGGTTGGTATGGCTGCGCCATGTTGTGCTACGTAACGCCAAAAGAGCATTTGGGGCTTCCTAACAAAGAAGACGTTAAGCAGGGGTTGATTACCTATAAAATTGCCGCCCATGCTGCTGATTTAGCCAAAGGCCACCCAGGCGCGCAAATTCGAGACAACGCCATGTCGAAAGCGCGGTTTGAATTTAGATGGGAAGACCAGTTTAACCTTGCCCTTGACCCACATACTGCCCGCGCCTATCACGACGAAACCCTACCACAGGCTTCTGGGAAAGTGGCTCACTTTTGCTCTATGTGTGGCCCTAAATTTTGCAGCATGAAAATTTCTCAAGAAGTACGCGATGTTGCCAAACAAGCAGAACAAGACAAAGCACAAGGCATGAAAGAGATGGCTGATGCCTTTAATCAAACTGGCGCACAGCTATACCACAGTGCTGACAGTAAAGTGGAGATGCCATGACCCAGCCCGTAATTTGGTGCATTGGCGGTATTGATTCTAGTGGGGGCGCGGGTGTCACCCGCGACGCCCTCACACTGGCAGACTTACACCTGCATGCCTGCGTAATCACCACGCAAATTACCGTGCAATCGAATACCCGCATGTTGGACAGTCACATTGTTAGCCCTTCTGTCATCAACGAACAATGGCTTTTACTTGAAAATGAGCTGCCTCCCCGCGCCATCAAAATAAGCGCCATTGCCAATGACGAGCAAGCGCTAGTGCTGTGCGCGCGCATAGACAGCTTAAATAAGCCTAAACCATTCATTGTATGGGACCCCGTTCTGTGCTCAACATCAGGCGGAAAGCTTACCCAGCTTTCTACCCCCGTGGTACAACTGCTTTTAAAGGTGGTTGATGTTGTCACCCCCAATATCGACGAATTATCAGCATTAACTGGTATGCCCATAAGTGACAACCAAAGCAAGCGAGACGCTATAGCGGCTCTATTAGCGTTAGGTGCAAACGCTGTGCTCGCTAAAGGCGGCCACGCCACATGGCAGAGCGACGCCATAGACACCTTCAAAACCAACACCATAGAATATGAATTTAGCCAGCCACGGGCGCACCAATCCGCCCCTTCCGAGGTGAGTCGGCTGCGTGGAACCGGTTGCATGCAAGCGTCTGCTCTTGCGGCCTTTATTGTGAAAGGCTACGCCATTGACGATGCCCTAACTCTCGCTAATGCTTATGTTATGCAAGTGCGCACAGCCTTACGTGACCATGGCCTTAGTAATGAAGCCACGCTAGACTCAGCAAGGTCAGACGCTTATTTCGCCAAGCCCGTGGGGTTTCCTGCCCAACAATCTGCCTTTCCTCAGGTGTTTTTTGCCCCTAACGACCCCGTAAAATGGCAAGACAACACTGGGTTTGCGCCACTTAGCGAAACAAACTTGGGTATTTACCCGGTAGTAGACCACGTTGACTGGATAGCCAAGCTGTTACCCACGGGCGTGCGTATTATTCAATTGCGTATAAAACTTAGCCCCGAGAAAAAAAACCTCGATCAGCATATGGCGAATATTTCGCAGCAAATTAAGGCTGCCGTCGCCCTTACCAAAGGCACAAAGTGCCAGCTATTCATCAACGATTTTTGGCAACTGGCTATAAAGCATGGAGCGTACGGCGTGCACTTAGGGCAAGAAGATTTAGCCACCGCCGATTTGCAGGCCATTAAAACGGCCGGGTTGCGGTTAGGGGTGTCGACTCACGGCTTTGCCGAACTGCAGCGGGTAAAAATGCTAAAGCCGTCGTACATTGCTTTGGGTCATATTTTCCCCACCGCCACCAAAGATATGCCCTCTCAACCCCAAGGCATAACACGGCTACAACAATACTTGGACTTATATGATGACATTCCTACCGTGGCCATTGGCGGGATTAATTTATCTCGGGTAAACGCCGTGGCGAATACCGGCGTTAACAGCATTGCTGTGGTCACAGCCATTACGCAGGCTGACAACCCTATTGCCAGTTTTCATGCACTGGCTGAGGAGGCGGGCTTTGTTAAGTAGAGAAGACATTGCTCGCTATAGCAGGCAATTGCTTTTGTCTGAAATAAACGAAGAAGGCCAGCAAAATTTGGCTGATGCCCACGTAGTGATAATTGGCCTTGGCGGCTTAGGCTGCTTAGCGGCGCACTATCTCGTCGGGGCTGGAGTCGGCTCACAAGCGGGCAGCATTACCTTAGTGGACGGAGACACAGTAGAAATAAGCAATTTGCAGCGCCAGATTGCCTACAACGAAATGCATTTGGGCGAGTTAAAGGCCAACGCTCTACAGGGCGAACTAAGCAAAGTTAATGCTGCCGTGAACCTAAACGTAAAATGCCTGTTTGCCGACAGTAAAAACCTAGCGGCTATGATGGCGCAGGCCACCTGTGTGCTAGATTGCACCGACAACATCATGACCCGAAAGCAGATTAATGCCGCATGCGTAAAAAACCATGTGCCCCTGTTTATTGCGGCAGCCAGCGGCTGCTCGTGGCAAGCCATTAATATTGCTGGCAAGCCCCAAAACAGCGGTTGCTACGCCTGCTTAGTTGAGCAAATGTCGATACCAGAAACCTGCATGACTAAAGGTATTTTAGGCCCTGTGGTTGGCATGGCCGCGTGCCATCAAGCCACCCAAGTGCTGATGTATTTAGCCAACGCCCAAAACCCCAACATTCAATGGGGAAAATACCTCGTCAGTGACGCCGTTCAGGCCACCATGCAGAGTTTTCACCTTCCTCCATCACCCCAATGCGAGATATGCCAATGACACAAATTACCGTCAACGTTAACCAGCAACCTCAACATTGTGTGTCGCCCATTTCTATTGCTGAACTTTTGGCCCTCAAGCAGCTGGAAAAGAAGGGCACGGCAGTCGCTCGTAACAACAATATTGTGAGTAAATCTCAGTGGTCGGCCACCTATTTAAACCATGGTGACACGCTGGATATTTTCACCCTTGTAGCAGGAGGTTAAGATGCTAACGTTAGCAAATCAGGTATTTTCGTCACGCCTGTTAACCGGTTCGGGCAAATTCAGCCGCCCAGAAGTGATGAAAGAAAGCATTGCGCAAAGCGGCAGCGCTATGGTTACACTGGCCATGAAGCGGCTGACAGAAAGCACTGAACATGACGAGACACTTTCTCAATTACAAACGCTCAATGTCACCTTATTGCCCAATACCTCAGGGGCAAAAAATGCAGACGAAGCAGTATTTGCCGCAGAGCTAGCCTACGAATCATTAGGCAGCCCGTGGGTAAAACTAGAAATTCACCCGGATCAGCGCTACTTACTGCCTGATCCCATTGAAACCTTACTTGCCGCCGAGCGATTGGTGAAAAAAGGCTTCCACGTTCTGCCCTATTGCGGCGCTGACCCCGTGCTGTGTAAACGACTAGAGGAAGTTGGCTGTGCTGCAGTTATGCCGTTGGGCGCGCCCATTGGCAGTAACCAAGGGCTTCAAACAGCGCCATTTTTACGCATTATTGTAGAGCAAGCCAATGTCCCCGTTATTGTAGACGCCGGCATAGGTAAGCCAAGTGAGGCCATGGCAGCCATGGAGATGGGCGTTGACGCCGTTCTGGTGAATACCGCCATTGCCACCGCACATAACCCCCCGGCTATGGCTCGTGCGTTTGCCAGCGCAGTTGAAACAGGGCGCAATGCCTACGAAGCCGGATTGGGAAAAACCTACTCTAACGCCCAAGCTTCAAGCCCCCTAACCGCTTTTTTGGAGCCATCTTAATGGGCGTAGCACAAGCATTATTAAAAGAGGACTTGTCTCATATTGCGCTTCAATTGCACAGCAAAACCGCTCACGATGTAGAGCGCGCAATGGCAAGCCACTCACGAACCCTCGATGACTTCATGGCGCTGGTTTCGCCTGCGGCCGCCCCTTATTTAGAGGAAATGGCGGCCCAGTCTCAACAGTTAACGCGGCATCGCTTTGGGAATACCATGCAGCTTTTTGTGCCCCTGTATTTGTCGAATTTGTGTGCCAACGAATGTAGCTATTGTGGTTTTACCATGAGCAACAAAATTAAGCGCACAACGTTAAGCCTTGCTGAAACACAACAAGAGATTCAAGCCATAAAAGGCATGGGGTTTAGCCAACTGCTATTGGTCACCGGCGAACACGAAACGAAAGTGGGCATGCCCTATTTTGAACAAACGCTGCAGGCCATACGCGCTGAAATAAGCTATTTAATGATGGAAGTGCAACCATTAAAGCAGTCTGATTATCAGCGTCTGAAATGCTTAGGGCTAGATGCTGTCTTGGTTTATCAAGAAACCTACTCACCGCAGCACTATGCACGCTACCATACTCGCGGCAAGAAACAGGACTTTTTATGGCGCTTAGAAGCCACTGATCGTATAGGTCGAGCCGGCATTGATAAAATTGGAATAGGTGCATTATTGGGGTTGGGCGACTGGCGCGTAGACAGTGTAATGACAGCGCTGCATGGCCAACTCTTGCAACAGCATTACTGGCGTAGTCGCGTGTCTATTTCGTTTCCTCGGCTTCGCCAATGCGAAGGCAATAGCCATAATACTCAAGCCAGTCAATCCACCTTACCCAATGAAAAGCAGTTATTGCAGCTTATTTGCGCTCACCGACTATTTAACCCACACGTAGAGTTGTCTCTATCTACCCGTGAGTCGGCAGCATTTAGAGATGGAGCCATGACGCTAGGTGTTACCTCCATGTCGGCTGCCTCGCAAACCCAACCCGGAGGCTATACCCAACCTTCAACCGCACTCAATCAGTTCGACATTGACGATAGCAGGCCCGTAAGTATGGTGGTGTCAGCTATTCAACAACAAGGCCTAGAGCCCGTATGGAAAGACTGGATGCCCTTCACTGCCGGTTAAAAACAGCCCCGTATATTCCTGTCCCTGGACCGCCAAAAGTGCCCGTTATTGACACCCAGGGCAACCTGATTAACGGGCTAATATCGCATTACATTTTCTAATACTAAATTAGAGAAAATTTATTTTGCTTTAAACCTTAAGCAGCCGTACAATCCGCGCAAAATTTAGCCAGCAGAGACGATGAAATAACGCCGACTTTGCTGGCGTTTATCTTATGATATTCACTTCTACAATATCGGTTAAGGAACTGCGTTGGATACCATTGAATTTATCCAAATTCGAAAATTCATTGTTAAGCTTGGCAAAATGCTGCACAAATACGGTACGCCTGCGTTTCGGCTAGAGGCCTACCTCACTGAAATTGCCACTTATCTTGGGGTACATGCCTCCTTCATATCTACGCCAACCTCGTTAACGATTGTTATCTGGAGCGACAAGCACGAAGATGAATACAACCATGCTGCGCGCTTGATGCCTGGTGAACTAGACATGAATGCTTTGTCTCTTACCGACGAGTTGGCCAGCTTGGTACTTAAAGGCGAACTCTCCCTTAGCGAAGCTAATGATAAATTAGATGAAATTGACGCCATGGGCAGCTTATATGGCAAGCTGCCTACCGGTATTGCCTACGGTATGGCAACAGGGGCATTTGCCATGTTGATGGGGGCGAGTTGGTCGGAAATTGGCTGGTCTAGCGCATTTGGCCTACTGGCCTATGTTTGGACGTTATGGTCTCAGCGCTCAAAGCGTATTAATTTAATGCTTGAGCCTATGACCGCGTTTATTGCCGGGCTACTGGCCTGTGCAATTGGAAGCTATGTAGACCCGGGAATTAATATCCCCTTGGTGGTACTGTCTTCAGTGATTGTGTTTGTACCCGGCCTTGCCCTAACGATGGGGTTAGCGGAGTTGTCTTCTCGCAACATGGTATCGGGTACCGCTCGCACGATGGACGCAGTCATGCAGCTGTTTAAACTTTACTTTGGTGCGTTTCTAGGGGTAACTGCAGGGTTTAGTGTGTTTGGCGAAAACATATATACCCCTGCGGAATCTTTACCTTACTGGGCTACGTGGCTATCGGTACTGCTGCTGTGTATTGCACTTGTTGCCATATTTAGAACTCGGGTAAAGCATATTCCTTGGGCGTTAGCGGCAGCATTTATTGCCTACAGCGCCACGGCCTGGAGTGCAGATTATATGAGCCAAGGTTTAGGGGCTTTCGTGGGCGCATTCGCTCTTGGCTTATTTGCTAATGCATTTACGCGCATTGCGAATCAGCCGGCCACTATTGTGGCCATGCACGGGCTTATTGTGTTAGTACCGGGGTCGAAAACCTACATTGGTTTAAATTCTTTTATGACCGGGCAAGACTTTGTACAGGCCGATCACCTAGGGCAGGAAGTGTTTCTGATTTTTATGTCGCTAGTGGCTGGGCTCATTTTTGCCAACGTTATTATGCCCACAAAAAAGGCGCTGTAATTCGCGCCTTTTGCTCTGATGCTGCTCACCGAGCCTCGCTTATTTAAGCAGCTTAATTAACGCTCGCCCTAGCCGTGCGTTTAAGGCGCCCGCAGCGATGGCTTCGGCAGAGTTTTCCATAAACTTAGCCGACAAACTGCCGCCAATTTGATTGGCCACTTCATCGGTAGCTAAATCGAATACCCCCTGAGCTGCAATGTTTTGCGCCAGTACTTTTAGCAGCTTCCAGTTGCCTGCCGTACTCGGGCGTAACCCATAAACGCGTGCCATGCGTCTTATAGTACGAAAGCTTATCCACACCACAGCAAAGGTTTGAATAAGGTTGTTTGGGCTAATAAATGCAAGGCTACCCGCCGTAATCGACTCTTTGTTGAGTACCTTATGGGCCTTTTCTTGTACCGGCGCAAGCACAGTATCTTCGTATAGCCCAAGCAATTCCGCTGCGCTCATGTCGTCTTGCACCGTTTGCTGATAGCGCATAAAACACTGGGCGGCATAAGACCCTCTGGAAAAGCGCTTTCCATGTTCATTCAACACACCATTTACCTGTTTCACGCGCATCTCGCTGCGTTTTAGTGGGTCGCGCTTTTCTTGCAACAAGGTACGTATATTCTGAGCATCATTCATGGCGGTATTCACTTGTTTATACCCCCGCCACTCTCTTAAGCTTAAATAACTAAAACTCACCACAAAGCCCGCCAGTAACACACCTAAAACCCCCGTGCCAATGGGGTGTTCCGCCATATTGGCAGATAACGTGGTGTAGGCATCAAAAACAAAGAAACCCAATACTGAAAGTACGCCGAACACCAATGTTGTTACGCCAAAAGAAATACCTTCTTTTTCCACGTCAACCTGCCATGCATCTTGCTCTACTTGCACGGGCAGTTTTGTTTCAGGTGGCTGAATGTCGAGGGTTTGCGTTGTCACCTTAGAACGGTAGCGTGTAGAGGTGGTTGTGGGCGCCTTTTCATCATCGGCAGATGACGCTGACTTATCCATCATTATTCTCCTTTGCCCAGTAAAAATTGAAGCAAACGATCGACACCTTTGCCTGCCAGTATTCTGGCTTTGTAATCGTTTGGTACTTGTGCAGAAGGAACAGGGAAATGAGCCCCTTCCTCCATGTCTTTTAAGGTAGCAGGAATAGGCTCAAAGCTTGACTCCACGTAGCGACCATTGCTGTCTGTGTAGCGTATTGCTTGCGCGGAACTTCCCTCATCGGTTATTTGCATGGCTGACACCAAAAAGTGTTCAAACTCAATGGGTTTATCCTTAAACTTGGCTCGCGCACCTTCACTAACCTGATGTAGCAAATTAAGTAAATTTTCACGCTGACTGACAGGAATAAGGTCGGCTTTCGTGGCCACAAAGGCCACTTTGCCAATTTGTTCGCTCTTCAACACCTTGCGCGAGAACCAATTGCTTTGTCCGTACACAAAGGTATCGGCCAAATGGCTTAAGGTTTCTTTTAGCTGATATAAATGCTGTCGACTGTGATTTAGGCCTTCAAACAAATCCACCAAAATAATTTGTTTATCTGTTTCTTTAAAAATGGATTGCTTCAAGGGCGTTAGCCAGTTGTTTTGAAAAGCACAAAAGTGCTTGTTAAACGCCTGATACCAAGGGTGCGACACATCGCTGGTAATACTAGACGGCAAGGGCGTAAAACCAAACTCCTGCCAGTTAAAGTCGCTTGAGTCGAGTAAAAAACTGCCCGGCTGCAATAGCGATATCCCCTCGCGCTTGGCGTAAATTAAATAGTTTCTGTAGGCGTGAACCAAAGCGTGAATATTGGCGGCAGTAGGCGGCTGTTCAAAATCGAATTGATTAATCACCTGCCTCCACGTTTCTGCATAGTACTGTTGTGGGCCACTACTTAATTGCGCCCACGTAGAGTCTGACCATTGCGCATAGGTTTTGCTTAACATAGGAATGTCGGTAATCCACTCCCCTGGATAGTCAATAAACTCAAACACCACATCGGTATGAGGCAGCAGGTGTTTTTTAAACGTGGCCGTTTGCTTTAGCCTCACCACCAGCTTAAAACCATATGCTTCTTCAGTGGCTGAAGGCCACTGCCCTTGCGCTAACGCAGCCACATTTTCCTGATGAGGGAACGCTTTATACCCGTCTAATGGCTCCACCCGCATATCCAGCACTTGAGAAGGCGGTAAATAACGTAGCAAAGGCAAGCAGGCATAGCCCTCTTCACTACGGCTTTTTAGCATAGTGATTAAACTGGTGAACAGCATAGACTTACCGCTACGGCTTAACCCCGTAATCGTAAAACGGTGGGTTTCCTTGCTAAAAACGTCTGCCAATTTGTCGCCAGTTAGCGACGCAGCAGCTAAGGTTTTGTCTAACAGGGCAGCGATATTCTTCTGCATAATGGTAAGAGATATCCTTTGTTATTCTTCGATTAGCCTAGGTGGCGATCTCGCACAACGCCTGCAGCGCCACCGTTTTCTACAGTGAAGCAAGATGCAAAACCATTAAAAGGGCTTATACAAGCCGCTAACCGGTTTACCAGTATAGGTATTAATAAATGTGGTTACTTGTACGCTAAAAGCAAGGGCAGTGCCATGAAGGGATAACGAAAGACAACGTAGGGATTAATGTTCTTGGGTAAGCCCGAATAGCTTTTTCTTTATTCGGTTTTTGCTGGAATGCCAATGATTCTTTGGCTTGCGAGGTGCATTCAAAATAACATGCTCAAAGTTAATATCCCGGCGCGGGGTTGGCGGCACGTGAGCACAAAAAAATGTTTCAATATATGACTGCGCCAGCTTTTTCAAACTTTCTCGGTACTGGTTGGGGTGGCATAACGGATACGGCGGTACCAATTCTCCCTTAACCTTCACTAGCACGTCGGCAATATACGCTTGCTTAGTCGGTACATGCACCACCGATAAATCATGATCGGTATGACCTGGGGTATATAGCACCTGCCACTGGTTAAAATACGGCAGCGTGTCTTTGTCATTTAAGATGATATCCGGTGCTAAAACTGGATTATACCAAATAGGCATTTTACGCTTACCAATGCGACCGGCCACCCACCACGTTAATAGCAAGTCGATACCGTGCGCCGTTCGCCCAGCCACACCTTTGTACCAGTTAGCCGCCTTTGGATGGGCAGCCACCTTTGCGCCGGTTTTCTTGCGTAATAGCATAGCCCCACCCGCATGATCAGGGTGCATATGCGTCACCACAATAAGCTTAAGTTGCGTAAGTGGGCGCTGTAGCGTGTGAGTAATGTAATCACATACGGCATTCACATCGGCGCGGCTGCATCCATCTAAAAGCAGTAACCCATCGTCGTGCTCTGCCAAGTAAATGTGTTGAATATAGCCCGATAGCGTATGTAATCTCATAATGCACCCAAATGTTAGCAGAATGTTATACTACCAAAGTTCAGCTGGTTAGACCAGATTCCGCGAACAACTGCAACATGAGCGACTTCAACCACATTAAGCCTGGCTCTCCTTCCTGTTGGCTATGCCAATATAGGTGAGTTTCAAGGGCGGGTAACGAAAAGGGCAATGCCACAGAGGTAAGTTGGTTGCCTGAAACCGCACTGGCAATGGTGCCAGGTAAGGTAAGTATGGCATGGGTGTTGGCCACCACCTCCGCCGCCGCGCGGTAGTTTTGGCATCGCCATATAGACGGCCTATTCACCCCGAGTTGTTGCAATGCCACCTCCTCCACCGATGCCCCTTTTGCACGGTTCGACACCGTAATATGGCGCGCCGCTAAATATTGTTGCGCCGTAAGCGTGCGCACCAATGGATTCGCTTTATTCATTAGCACCCGGTAGTTGTCTTGTCGTAATAGGCAATGAGCAATAGGCGAAGACACCGCGCGACCAATATCAATGGCTAAATGAAGGTGGCGGTTGGCGAGGTCAGCAAATAGAGAGTCTCGTTGTAAGCGAGTACTTACAACCTCAACAAAAGGTGCTTCTCGCTCCAGCGTTTCTAGTAAAAGCGGCAGTACGCTGAGCTCTAACGACTCTTGCATAGCAATCACAAAACGCTGATGACTTTGTTTGGGGTCAAAATGTGAAAACTGCCCCAACGCACCACGTATTTGGCCTAAAGCATGTAAAATATCTGGGGCTAAGCGTTCGCAAGCTGCGGTAGGCAACATGCTTTGTTTTTCCCGTACAAATAGCGGGTCGCCCAACAGTTCACGAAAGCGGCGCATGGCGTGACTCACCGCCGAGGGCGTAATAAACAGCACTTCTGCCGCGCGGGTCATATTGCGCTGCAACCAAAGTGCCTCAAACACTTTCAGTAGGTTTAAGTCTAGTTTTTCAAACTGCCTGCTCTCACTCATAGCTATGCCTTCATCAGCGGTACTCTCAGTAGACGTTACCGAGTCAACCATAACCAGTAAATCATACTATGAATGAAATTCACAATTTCGTGGGACTATATTTCATTTCATTCACTACCTTGTTTTCTCTATGCTCGTGAATATCAACCTTAGCGACAACATGGGGAGTAGCTATGGACTTTTCGCATAACGACAAAACAAAAGCCTTACTAGAAAAGCTAGATAACTTTATTGCTGAGCATATAGCGCCGATTGAAGATGAAGTTTACGATTTTCACCACAAAGAAAATAATCACGGTGATTGGACGCGTTGGAAGCTTCACCCTGGCACAGAAGCCTTAAAAGCGAAGGCCCGTGACGCCGGTTTGGCTAACCTGTTCTTGCCCGACGCCACGCTAGGTCAGGGCCTTACCACCTTAGAATACGCTCCCATGGCAGAACGTATGGGCAAGTACCTATTTGCGCCTGAAATATTTAATTGTAACGCACCTGATACCGGCAATATGGAAGTGCTTTACCATTTTGGCAGTGAGGCGCAAAAGGAAAAATGGCTTAAGCCGTTGCTGGCCGGAGAAATTCGCTCGGTGTTTGGTATGACTGAGCCTGATGTTGCGTCATCTGACGCCACTAACATGGCAGCCACTATTATTGAAGATGGCGACGATGTTGTGATTAACGGTAAGAAATGGTGGTCTACCGGGTTAGGCCATCCCAATGCTGACATCACTATTTTCATGGGTTTATCTAACCCAGAGAACGACAAACACAGCCGCCATAGCATGGTGATTGTGCCGCTAGACACACCAGGAATAACCATTAAGCGAATGCTAGACGCCTATGGTGATTACGACGCACCGTATGGGCACGGCGAAATGCACTTTGACAATGTGCGCGTAAGCAAAGACAACCTAGTGATGGGGTTAGGCAAAGGCTTTGCCATTGCACAAGGCCGACTTGGCCCCGGCCGCATTCACCACTGTATGCGTGCAATTGGCATGGCAGAGAAAGCCCTTGAACTTGCCCTACGGCGAGGCCACGAACGGGTAGCCTTTGGTAAGCCCATTATTCGACTAGGCGGAAATTTAGAACGGGTTGCCGACGCGCGCATGGCGATTGAACAAGCGCGGTTATTAACCCTTCATGCCGCATGGAAGATAGATAACCTAGGCGTTAAACATGCCATGACAGAAATATCTGCCATTAAAGTAGTGGTGCCGAATATGCTGCAAAACGTGGTAGACATGGCGTTACAAATTCACGGTGGCGCGGGTATGTGCAGCGACTTCCCACTGGCGCGTTTTGCCGCCGGCGCAAGAGCACTGAGGTTGGCCGATGGCCCTGACGAAGTGCACAAGGGCATGGTGTCGCGATTAGAGCTTAAAAAGTACCAGTAAACCTGACTTAACGTAGAAACAACAAGGCCGCTAATTAGCGTAATGCCAGTCAGTTAAGCTGACTGGCATTTTTTCTTTTTGAGA
>CETY01011021.1_pt1 | contig 153064 bp, 139 predicted proteins | sample 361551 | NCBI WGS metagenome assembly CETY01 (sample SAMEA2623135, study PRJEB7988) | marine metagenome | biome: marine biome (ENVO:00000447); feature: deep chlorophyll maximum layer (ENVO:xxxxxxxx); material: "saline water (ENVO:00002010), including plankton (ENVO:xxxxxxxx)" | depth 45 m | reverse complement strand
GTTCACGATGCACCAGAATAAGCGTTCACGTTCAGCAGAATACGCACGCTTTTCCTCGAAAAGTTATTCCTTTTGTATTAGCTGCATTTGATGAGTTTGAGAATGTAAATTACCGAATACAACAATCGATACTTAATGGAACTATCGATGGAGAAAAGTTTAGAAGTGAGCTGATAAAGAACCAAGGAATGATAATTCCAGCGGACTGGGGTGAAACTTTCGAGTTGAAGGTAGATGGCAAAGTGGTCCTGGTAGATTTAATTCCCTCGTTATTTAATCTTATCGAACTTGATGATAACGGAGAAAAGCGTATTTTTGCTTTTAATAGTGTGTTTAGAATGCTTCGTTCAGCCATGCATATCGGTAGCCGTGTACAAAATACTCAGTGGTTGGATATTACGCTTTTTGATCAATTTAACTTCACTACCGAGCAGTACTTTTCAAATTTGCACGTCACAGTAGATAAGACCAATCCTCATCGAAATGTAGCTATACCCTCGTATGTATTTAAAACGCTGTTGCTAGAGAAGCAGTTTCAATTAGAACAAATTCCCATGGGACCTGTACGAATTCCTTACGAGGGTAATGAGAGTGACGGAACTTACCACGACGGCATTACTCCTCTCTTTAATAATCCTAATAAGAATCAGCCATTTCATGACAGTGTGTATAACAAATATTGGTTAAAATTCATGAAGTTTATTGACGTGGAGTATAACAAATTTTGTCGTTCCGAGGGGAGACGAGAAGATTGTCATCGATTCGTGTACATAGATTGCCGACGGGAAAAGGGTAGAAAAGACAGCTCCCGTAACCCCAAGATGATAAATACAAAATATGTAGATGCCAACGGAATCGAATATGAAACAGAAGCATCAGAAATTGTATATCGCCCAGTACATACTCCCCATGCTATGCGTAATACGTTTACAGTAATGAGACGTTTTCATCTCCACGATGCCGTTTTGATGGAGCAACAAGGTTGGTCCGCATCGGCTATGGTTGATCATTATGCTAAGGGAGAGTATGAGCAAGACCGACTTGAAAGATTAGAAGCAACAGACCAAGCAATAAGAAAAGGTCTTACTTTCAGGGAGCTGAAAGAACAGACTAGATTATTAAACAGTGACAATGCTATTAAGCCAAGCGCTAAACACTCTGCGATGAGAGACGCTCTAAACACCTCGGCTGAAGATGCGATAAAGTCTCAGCACTTGCTATCGATTAAAATTCCAGACTTAGGAGACTATGGTGGCAAAGATGGTATTGAAATTTTTCGCAAATCTCAAAATAAAGCAGATATCGCTGTTTATGATGACTGTGTTTGCCCTGTTGGAGGGATGTGTCCAGTTGAAGTTTTAAACATAATCAAAGAAGAACGACGATGTGCTTTATGCCCTATAGCAATCTTTGGTCTTGACCACATTTCGGGACTAAAGGCCAAGGCTCGTAGCCTAGACTTTGAATCAAAAAGCAAGCAAAGAGTTTTGAAAAATGCAATACATCGGAAAGTATCTTCGCAAACGATAGAAAACATAGATGATCGGCTAATGAATGATAGATTAGAAATATCGGCTTGTGTTTTTATCATTAATACACTTGAGCAGCATGCTAAAATGGACCCGGCACAGGGAGAGTATGTTTGTAGAGATCCTGACTTACTAAGAAATGCATTTAAAATTTCTTTGGATTGCGAAGATGAAATTCAGAGTTTTCTATCTCGGCTTGTTGACGCCAAAGCTTACCCGCAGTTCACATCTGGAGACTTTTTAGCAAAAGTTGAAATAGCAGCTAGAAGATTTGTGCATGGCGGCGTTCAATTTGGTGAAGAGAGCTTCAGCGATATTGACGTCGTTGCCGGTCACATAGCTGCAATTATGCGTAAAAATAAACTGACTTTTGATGAATTAAGTAAATCGGAAATACTCCCACAGTTGCAAGGCCTCTCAAATGGGAGCTAAAAAAGGTACGAATAACTTCAAGTCATTTCAACAAAATCGTATACAAGCAAAGCTAGATGCAATTGATGAGTTTATTAATTCTCTGCCCAAGCGTATGAAACTTGAACGCTTTGAAGACCTGTTAGCTGACTGTTGCGAGTATTTAGGATGTCATAGAACAACAATTACTCGTCAACAAGTTTACGTTGAAAAATTGAAAGACGAATTTCAAAAAAGAAGCTTGTTTTTATCTTCTGATTCAATGGGCAACTATTCGACTAGTCAGCTTGAACAGCTAATCGAAGCAAAGGATGCAGAAATTAGCAGCTTAAAGGGCGATATAGACAGAACTTCGGCAGCGTTAAGAGACGCAAAAACTCAAATTACCTATTATCTGAGTGACGATTACAAAGAATCGGGTTTTGTTTTTAATAAACCTGAAAATTCAGTTCGAATAACTGAGGAAAAGCAGGAAAGTAATTTTCAGAAGGAATTTGAATATACTGCTCATGCGTTAAATCTATTGCTGCAATACTTGGAAGATCAGCGATTTGGTATTGGCCTGAGAAATGAAAACAGTAGTTCAAAATTCATTCTTGCTGATGATGGGCTGGGAGCTATACCGAAAAAAATTGCTGATAGTAAATATCTTGCAGACTTCGTCAGGTATCTGAATAAATCGGGTGCGAAGTATGGATCAAAATAAGCTGACTCAACTAACGCTTCAAACTGCAAAGAGTAATAATGCGATGAAGTTAGTCGCTTTTCTTAAATCAGCTATAGAGAACGGGTATAAGCTTCCAGCTCGAAAGAACACATTGGATGTCAATAAGTCACTTTTGGCAGAACTTGCGGGATTTGACCGACAAGCTCTCGACGAGGAGCGAGGTGCGAAAGATACAATTAATATACTGAATTGGGCCATTGAGCATATAGGACTTGACTCTTGTTTGGTGCATGAGAGTTTTGTTCGACAGAGTGATAGTCCTGATTTGAAAGCGCTCAAAAAAATCCTGGATAAGCAGGATAAAGAAATTCACAGGTTAGAGTCGTTATTACTTCGTGCAGAAGCAAAAAACAACTCGTTGGTCTATGAAATAAAAAAGCTAGAAAGGACTCTTAGTCAAAAAAATGAAGCTGATGCTTATATCTCTTCGGGTTATAAAATAGTCTTGTTTGATGATTTTGAGGAATTAAGTTGAGTGCTAATCGATGGGTAACAATCCGCTTGGTTGTTACTTCCGTTTCTCCAGGCTACAAAAAGCTTAGGATAAACGGAAGCTTCAATAGCAAACGTCGAGAGGTACACGTTCCAGCCGAAATTGACGCCCCTGGACTTGGTGATTTAATTGAAGTTAGGGGAGTTGTTAGAAAAGGTGAATACGGTTTTATCCTTGATGCGTCAGACTGGAAACTATGTTGTGTAGATGAGCATGACATCTTTCAGTTCCTACGAAAACAGAGAACAAACCAAATACAGGGATTGGGGAGTCAGAAACTTAATAAATTAGAAATGCATTTTAATCGTGATCCTCACCGATTTCTGGATGCCTTAGTTTGTTCTGACTCAACTGAACTTGAAGGTATCATTGGAAAGTCGCTAGCCGATAGGCTTATAAAGTTCTGGCAGTCTTACAAGACTGAAAAAGAGCTGATTTTAGCACTGATGCAACTTGGCTTGTCGTTTAAGAGTGCTCACTCTGCGTTGACTGTATTTGGGGAATCTTCCGTCAAGCGTATAGAAGATGACCCATTCGAGCTTGTGCCAATTGTTGGGTTTGATGCATCCGATGAGATTGCCAAAAGTTTAAAACTCCCAATGAACGACCGACGTCGAATCAGTGCGTTGAGCAATGAAATCCTGCTGAATTACCAAGAGCAAACTGCTAGCAGCCTGATGCATCGAGATAAATTTGTTGAGCAAGCCGAGTTTTATCAAGTAGATGGAGAACTGGCTTTATCAATCGGTATCGAGACAAAAGCCATCATTTTCGACAGTGGTTATATTACAAATCCTGCTTTTTATGAAATGGAAACTTCGATTCGACAATTTTTGACGAAAATAAATGCTAGTCGATCAATAAGATTTCATGACTATGAAATTGCTCAAAACCTGAATATGTTCAAAACGATGAACCGAATAGCGTTGACACAGGAGCAAGAGCTATCCATTCATTCCACCCTTAACAACAATGTTAGTTGTATTACAGGAGGCGCAGGTGTAGGCAAGACTGAAGTAATAAGTGCAATTAATTGGATTTATAAGAGCCTCACTGGATTCAACGTCATAGGGGCTGCATTGAGTGGTATCGCAGTAGATAGGATCATCGAAGCAACAGGAGGGTCTGAAGCTTACACATTAGCTAAATTGCGTTACGGTGTTTCAAATGGCGATATTCAAGTACGTCCTCATACTCTGCTTATTATTGATGAATCGAGCATGCTTGGTGTACAAGAATTGTATTATATATCAAAGCTTGGGTTGGATAATCTTAAACTAGTTTTTGTAGGCGATCCCAATCAACTGTCAGCCGTAGGATACGGGAAGTTTTTTGAACAAGCCATTTCATACTTTCCTACTGCCAAATTGACTAAGGTTTTCAGGGCTGAATCCGAAGAAATAACTAACGCCGCAAATGCGGTATTGGCAGGTTGTAAACCTGCTCCAAACAAACATGTCGAGATAATAAAACCAACCGTAGACGATATTGCAAACTATGCATTGATTAATGAAGCAATGGTTTTATGCCCGACTAATGCAACTGCGTCAAAAATAAATCGCCGTATTCAAAGGCTGCGAGTAAAAAGTAGTTTCAGTATTTTCACTGTCTTGGGTCATCAAATTTACTCGAATGACCGGCTACTGTTTACTAAAAATAACCCCAAAGTGGGTATTTTAAATGGTCACTTCGGCATTTTCCTAAAACATGATACTGAAGGTATTCATTTGAAGATGGAGAGAATTGGCTCTATTACACTGTCATATGATGATTTCGTAAACTCAGGGGCTCAACTGGGATATGCGGTAACTGGGCATAAAAGCCAAGGAGCAGGCTTTGATATAGTTGTTGTTGTTTGCGAAAACTCATCAGTATGCACAAAACGCTGGCTATACACAGCGTTCACTCGAGCCAGAAAGAAGATTGCCTTTGCAGAACTTGGTGATTTTCAGCTCGCTTTAAATAAACCAGACATGCCTAGAATGACTCAGCGTCTAGTACCACTTGTCGAGTGACAAATAGAAATTTACTTCTTACATATAGCTGAGACATATGAAAAATCTTAACTGAATCTGTTTGATATCATTTTTAGGTTTTGTTCAAGCCTGACAGTCACATATATGAATCGGCCATTCGGCTCTAACTCACCTTGGCCCCTTAACGAGTTAGCAAAGTGCAAAACTTGCAAATTGCTTCTGCCCCAAAACGTGTCAAGGCAAATTACACAAAGGATCTATAAGCGGACATTAAAATTCTTGTTGAGTGATGCTGTGATTGTCCACATTTTTTAATGACTTTCCCCTATATTCAGGAAATTGTGCAATTTGCGCACTTTTTTCTGGCTAAAAATTGAACAGTGTGTATTTTTAATAACATTGGGACAAGCTATCAACTTTGCTAAAACTAACCCATAAAGAAAAGTGCGTGATTGTAAAACAGAAATATGCGCGATTTGCGCAGTATTAAATTGTTAGCAACTTGGGATAGTGACATTAGGCTAATGGTAATGAAGGTAATAAAACATGAATGACACGCAAAAATGGATTTTATTCTGGGTGTTTATTGGAGCGTTTCTAATTATCACTGGGCTTACAATTTGGGGAGTTTTTTTTGGTCTGGCTGAACTCAGTGACGCTTATAAAGACAAATTATTTTACGCGCTGATTTTAGAAATATTAGGGGCTGTTATTGTGCTTTTCAAAACAGGGTTTGCTCAAAAAGCAGAAGGTGCATTTACAAAGAAAATATGGATCGACTTTGAGGATGGTATGGACGTTAGGAAATATGTTGGGAAGAATGTAACTATTTCGCCCAGAGGAGAGGATGGGACGCCTCTGACCGAAGATATTTCAAACAACATTATGAAAGATCGTGCTCTATATGTAACACCAGAATTGCCTGAAGGGACTACAAATGTTTTCATAACTCTTGAGTTAGATGAAGAAACTTTCGAAGGATCATTTTCTGCTAATTCATATGTCGTAAAGCTAGAGGAGCAAGAGCTATGAGTTACGCCCTTCGCAATAAATCCGAGTACTTAGGTAAAAAAGGTAACACACACTGGTGGTCTTGGACCGCATTTATTGATGCAAATGAAGGAGATAGTATTAATGATATTAAATATGTTGAGTATCAGTTGCACTCTTCGTTTAAAAATCCTATCAAAAAGTCTAGGAAGGCCAGTGACAACTTCTCGATTACATTAAAGGGTTGGGGGACTTTTTTACTGCGGGCAAGAGTTGTTTTTAAAGACCCTCAAGTCAAAACATTGTCTTTATCTCATACACTAGAATTTAAACAAGGTGGTAATGAGCATGAGAATATTTAAAGTCAATATCGTTTCTAATTATGCATATGCACACGAATGAATTTCCACAACGCTCGTTTGTGAGATATGGCACAAGTCTTCTGTTGCTCCAGTTTGCCGGTGATTTGCGACGTTATGTGCTTTTTTGGGGGGGAAGCGTGGGGACTATTCAGATTTTACGATTCAATTTTCTTTTAATCATATCCTTGTTGCTTGCTTCCGGGTGTGCTCATAAGCCAATAGCTTTTTATGATAATGATGTATTCCTAGGTGCGTTTCTTAACGGCGAAAATAAGAAGCCAGGGTGCTATTACTCGTATATTCAGGGAAGTGGAATAAAGCTAGGGTTGCTAAATTTTGGTATGGGTTACTTTAGCAAAAAAAAATTGGAAGTCGATAAGAACGTTGCAGAGTATTGTAAAAGCGATATTGCCGAAGTATTTGTGACTGATGATGAATTAACGAAAGAGAATATTATATTTAAATAATTATAATGTTTGGAGGGAACTATGAAAAAAACATTATCACTTCTATTGGTTTCAGGGTTAGTTTCGGGGTGTGCTTCTAATCACCATCTGGTTTTTTTTACTAATTCCACTATCGGATTGGAGGTTGGGTCAGAACCAAATACAGGTACGCCAGCGAAATTTATATTGGGTTACAAGCGTCAAGAGGGAGTGATTGATCCTTTAATACCGGACTATGAATTTCATTCTCATGATGGATCAGAAGCGATCATTGAGCCAACAAGTGGAGATACTAATATTATCTTGACTCCGGCAGGTGTTGCTGCGCCTAAAGGGTCTGTTACTAGCCCTCATTCAGTATTAGCTAAGATGAACTTTGGAGCAACCGGGGGGGGGACAGGGGCATCAGCTGCACAGTGGTTTGCGACGGGAAAAGCCGCCGAATTGATAGCCCAATCATCCGGTATAAGTGGGGCTTTGTCTGGGGATCCAGAGAATAACGTCGCACCAACTATTGATTTAGGAAAAAATAAAGGGGATTTGGCGGCGTACGCGTATTTAGATGATGTATACAATATTTTAGACAAATCAGCTGAGGCTGGGGATAAAGGTTCAATTGAGCAGAAACTAAAAGTAGATCTTATTGATAGTGGGCTATATAAAGTAAGTTTTGTTTCTTACAGTTGGGGGAACCCTGGAAAAACTGAGTTGATCGTTTCACCTTATGATACGAAAAAAGATAAGAATTACTTTCCCAATGTAATTCAATATTTAGCTACGCTGAGCCTGTCCGAGACGGTTGCAGAAGAGGCTATTATTAAACAAGGAGTAACTATATCTGGTTCACCGATCACTGATGTTCAGAAAAAGGCGCTATTAGAGGCGGTCAAATCATATCCTGTTAATTACAAAAAAGGAATAGAGTCACTTTCAAAGAGTCAACCCGTTATTGAGATGATAGATTACGTCCATACGAAAGTTTTATTAGTTGAGTCAAAAAATGGTGAGGAGGGTGTGTAAATGTTTATCGAAGATGATCAAGATTACAAAACCGATGAAGAAAAGAATAGAAGGTTGTCAGAGCTATTAAGAACTGTAGTTAGAGATAAAAAAATAGATTCGATTGAGCGCATTGAATCACCTAATAAGGGCTGGATGTTCCATTTAAGCAGTTAGATATAGTTCGCACATAACAATTAGCTTGAGACGGATTTGCTGGCTGCGGCGTTTCGTTTTTGGCGAGTGCCACAAGTCTCACATCGCTAAGGCAAGCCCCTTCAGCTTAAACGTTAATTTTTCATTTCCTATCTCATTTCTGTCAAAAAATGAGTTAGAACAACCGTCTCAAGAGCACTCATAGCTGTCTTATAGATAAGATGTAAACCAACTCGTTAAAATTCTAAGATTAGATATAAGCTACCATAGGCAAGACTTTCCATCTAACCCAAGAAATGGCCGGAACGGTGGAGTTCGAATCCACAACCTTCCCCTTAGGAGGGGGATGCTCTATCCAATTGAGCTACGTCCCGTTAATATGAAATACTACCAACAAATCATCAGCAGTATTATTTAAGAGTGTTTCTTAGCAATAATAGCTATTGCGTATTTATACCTACTGTCCTATCTATGTTTGACAGTGATTTAAATACGCACAGTCCCATACCCCAATTAAGAACGCAGATCTAAAGCTTAGGAGGCTCTTGTTTTATCCAGTTAAACTATGGGGACTGAGTATATTGTTATTATACGAGAGTCTCGCTCAATCGGAACCCTTGGTTTAAAACAATTTTGCAATATTGAAGTAAATTGTCGTTAGTCTGACAATGGCAACAATTCACTGGGACATATACTTATGTTGAGGTGGCTTGCTACCAAATATATGGTATTCCTAGATTGGTAATATTTATAATATAAAAAAACAAAGATTTAGGTTTTGGTAGATGCAGCTTGATTCTACTTTTTTATAACGAAGTCGTTTTCTTGAATGTTAATGATGACGTTAGCGTCTTTATGGCGAACTTGTGCAGAATTGCTATACGCCGATTCAACGATAAAAACTCCCGGATAAATATTATATTGTAAGTAGGTTTCGCCACGACCATCTGTAAATTGCCGTGTTTGATAAATATATAGCTCATCATTTGGCATTACGCCATTATCTCTGCCTAAAGAAACGGTGACATTTGTATTATTGGCTTGTAGCACCCTGCCGGTAAGGGGTTGGCAAGAGGTGGTTTCTTCAAGGTCGACAATGAATTTTGCCACTTGCTTATCAATCGCTTTTCCGTAGGCGGTTGACCAAAACGATTGTGAGTATTCGTCTAATTCAGCAAAGCGATCAAAGGGCCAAGTATCTTGTGTTTGGTATGTTCGTTGGAATAGCTTACCGCCGTTAAGGCCATCGTAAACGGCGACATCAAAAGCGAAATAGCGGGTAGCGTCTTCATCGGCCCAAAAGGCCAACCGAGAAGGGGGCTCTCGGGTCACGCTCAGGTCGGTAATTTCCCCTACTAAAACAAATTGAGCGTCAGCCACTTTTGCTAGCTCTCTAACATTGGCGGGCAACGTAGATGGAGACCAGTAGGTAGTATAAGGTGCAATATAGGACAATTTGGCGTAAGTGCCATGAGTGTCCATCAGCGTAGCTAAGTGACGGGTAAACGCAGCAGGAAAGTCGGCGATTTGTCCATCTAAAAGGTGCTCTCTATTGGCAACAGAGAAATAGCTACTAGCAACCTGCTTGGTGTATTCACTGGCTTTACATATTTGTTCTTTTGGAAATATGTCAGCACGAATGGTAACGGTAACATAGTCGCTATGCCACACTTCATCCACAAGCTCTACTTGGTTTACTTCACCTGTGCTACTAATAGTAATATCTTCGCTTTCTAATAAGCCGTTGGTTAATTGCTGAACACTGTTTATCGATGCGCCAGCAAACAACAGCGCCTGTTTAAGTGCTTCCTCAGTGGCGGCTTTGCGGGCGCTATGTTTATCGCCCTTCATTATAATTGCCTGGCCTTTAGCTTCGTACCAAACGGCATTTACTTGCCCTACATATAATGCCAGTAGGCAAATAAGCGCCATGAATATGCAATGCGAAGACTTATTTTTCTGTGCGAACACAAGCGCCCCTCAGCTTAGTTTTATGTTGCTCTAAAGCATTTTACCTTGCGCTATTGCTCTACCCAGGCAGGGTGATTGTTGTCCGCACGCACTGGGTGTCAAAAAAGCTTCACCACACAAGGTTATTTTCATATACAGATGAGTGTAAGCGAATAGAGTGCCAAAAATACAAAATGTGATGAAGACAGCGGTCACCATCGGTGGTTTGGTCTCATTCATTAAGTGTCAATTCACTGACTTTCACATTTAGGCGCAAACTTTGCTTTCAGTTTTAGTCACATGTGATAATGCACGTCAACCGCTTGGCTGTCACCTTGGGTTTAACCTTATCGATGCAGTCAAACTAACTCAGTTCAGTCTATTGCGTTAGCGAGAGTGTGTCAGCGTGAATAATAGCGGTTTATCAGTCAAGTAGGATGGTCATTTTAAGGTTACCAATATGAAAATGGTGAAAAGGCGTATTAAGCATTCGGTGAAGTTGCTGACATCAGTCTTGGTTAGCGCCAGTATTTTGTCTGGATGCAGCCTGTTTGTAGACAAACATGTTGAATGGGAAACCGTGGAACCGGAATCTTACCCTACACTGACGGCGGTAGGGTATGCGCCCATTGCTTCTCAGCGTGGAGAAAGCGAAACCGTTAAAATGTTAATGGCAATTAAAGCGTCAAAGTTAGAGGCGTATCGAGAGCTTGCTGAGCAAGTGTATGGGCAACGTATCGAGGGAAGTCAATCACTCTCAAGCCTTGTTGTATCAAATGAAACCTTAAAGGCGTCAGTAGAAGGTGTCATTCGCGGGGCAAAAATTATAAAGAGCTATCCGGTTGGTGAAGATACCTACGCCACAGAATTAGAATTAGACATGCAGCGGGTATACGACATTTACCTTTCAACGGCAAAACCTCGGCGAATTAAAGACATTAAATATTACTAGCCGTTAGCTTCAAGCGTCATGAGAAGAAATAGAAAAAGGGTGCAATATCAATTGCACCCTTTTTCTTTAAAGATCGAGGAGGGTGAAAAATACTAGGCGCTTACACCTGAACCTAAACGCCCACCGTTGGGCTTGCCTTTTTTGTCATAGGTTAGGGATTCTTTTGCGCGCACTTCTAACATAAGATTACGTAAGTGAGTCAGACGAAGCTGACCTTGCTCCACTGCCTTTTGGTTGACACTGGTTTTATACTTACATTCATCTAATATCTGAGCCGCCGATTGCATTAAGCTTTCTGCCTCTTCAGGCAAGCTACCCGATTTTTTCTCTGCTTGATAAACGGGCTCAATTTGCCTATCTGCAGCTTGAATCGCTTCAAGTAGCTCGGCTTTTTGTTCCAGCAAACTCGTTAGTGCTTCAGCATCACGGGCACTTATCAAGTGAAGTTCCTGCTCAAGTAGTTGCGCTAATTGAGACAAGTTTTCAACTTGTTGCTGTAATGCTGAGGTAAGTGTGCTGGTCATAATCACCTAACTAAATGTTAATGCAACTGTGGTTAATCGGCGCCAAAAATCTCTGATTCAGCCTTGGCGATTTTATTGGCTAACACTTCAGGGTTAACCTTGTACTCGCCGCTTTGAATCGCTTTTTTAAGACGATCTACTTTTTCCTGATTAACAGGCGCTTCAGTACCTTTTTTCTGTACTTGATTCAATTGTTGCGCAGATTGCGTCAGCGACACCGAATCTTGACGGGGCGCACTTTGCGTCTTTGCAGCGACATCTGACGCTTGCTGTTGAGACTGTTGCGTCTGATTCTGCTGCGAAATTTTTGTATTATCAACGGGTGTTTTTGGTAACCCATTGTTTACATTGTTAATTGCCATAGTCTTTCTCCACTACCTATTCACCTCAGTATATATTATCGGCCCTTCATGCTTTTTCTTTAGGCTTTTTTGAGATGAAAATGCAGTCTTTTAAATCGCTATTTTACAAGTGTACCACGACTTCTTTCGCACTGGCGACTTCGGCTATTACCGTATTTTGACTGCTCGTGTTTGTCACCCTAATTGTATCACCAATGACACCATCTTGTTCGGCGATTCCAGCTGTCTTCACCGCCATAGTGCCAATATGGGCTTTAATGGTTATTCTGTCACCTTTACATACAAAACACAGCATATTTGATTGTATGGCTTGACCATCGACCACTCTACGTTTCATGCGGGCGCCAATTAAACTGTTCAGGTCTGTGAAGGCCGTATATCTTAGGCGCCGAATATCCACATCGGCGAGGGTTAAGTTATCGGCACCTAAAACGGTTCCTGGACTTACTGCACCAGACGTGACAACAATTTGTTTTGTTCTACTAACTTGCGCACTGGTAAAGAGATACCAATCGTTATTTTGACAACTAACACGAACAGAAATATACGACTGTTTGAGTGCTTCGTCTGATGCATAGTACTGAAACCCTGTGGGGCACTGAGGAATACTTATCCTATCGTCTATCTTCACAATACGTATGTCGATGTTAGTATCTTCGTCGCTAGGACTAAGTACTGACATTAAATATTTTTGCGCACCTTGTTGAACTTTTTCATGTAAGTCAGCAGCATTACAAGGGAATGTTGCAATGGAAAACATCATGACAAAAAGTGCATATTGCCATTGTTCTATCGTAAAAAATTTGTGTTTTAAAATATTCATGGCTACTTTTCGTGTTCAGTTACTTAGATATTGTCTATGCTTATCAGATAAGAATGCATGCAATGTTCATTCAAACGACACAGTAAGGATAACGAAATGGCAATAAGTGTCATTTTTCTGTCGTTTGAACGGCTATTATTTAGTGATATTGTCTATTTTCAATAAGAGAAGGCAATGATCATGCCCAGAATTAAAAAGAGGTGACACATGTCGGGTATTTTGGATTCAGTTAACCAACGCACGCAGCTCGTTGGGCAAAACCGGCTAGAGTTATTATTGTTTAGGTTAAATGGCCGACAGCGCTTTGGTATCAATGTATTTAAAGTTCGTGAAGTACTTCAGTGCCCACCTTTAACATCGATGCCAAAGTTGAATACATTAGTTCGTGGCGTGGCGCATATTCGTGGGCAAACTATTTCTGTCATCGACTTGAGTATGGCGACAGGGGGTCGTCGTATAGAAGACTTGTCAAACGCGTTTATTGTCATTGCAGAATATAATCGCTCCGTACAAGGTTTTTTGGTGGGGGCCGTTGAACGTATCATCAACACAAATTGGGATGCGATTATGCCACCGCCCCAAGGTACCGGCAGAGCAAGTTATCTTACTGCGGTGACAGAAGTAGAAAACGAATTGATTGAAATTCTTGATGTTGAAAAAATCTTGAATGAAATCTCACCACTGAATGCCGATGTAAGTGCTGACGTCGCCGAAGGGCTTACTACCGAAGGTAAAGAAGACAAGATTATCTTTATTGCTGACGATTCTGCCGTGGCGAGAAATCAGGTGAAGAAAGCACTGACAACCCTTGGCCTGGAAATCGAGTTAGCTAAAAATGGACTAGAAGCCTTGAACCGTTTGAAGGAAATTGCCGAAGAGTACGGTGATGTAACAAACCGAGTTGGCGTACTTGTATCGGACATTGAAATGCCAGAAATGGATGGTTACACGCTTACCGCTGAAATAAAAAATACGCCACAGTTACAGAAACTTCATGTGGTTTTGCATACGTCACTGAGTGGGGTATTCAACCAAGCTATGGTACAGAAGGTGGGAGCCGATGATTTCATTGCGAAATTCCACCCCGATGAACTGGCTACGGCAGTTCAGAAATGGCTTATGAAAGATTGTGAATAACGGAGCGGTCAGGGATTGAACAGTAAAGATGTATCCCCGGAGAGTTATCTCAAGTTTAGGCAATTCTTAGAGCAACAATGTGGCATCGTGTTAGGTGAGAACAAACAATACCTAGTTCGAAGCCGCCTTGCCTCGCTTCTCTATAAATTTAATTACCCTAGTACAGATGCACTTATTGACGTTGTGGTAAAAGGCTATGACCGGACGTTATTGCAAAGTGTTATCGATGCGATGACCACAAATGAAACGCTGTGGTTTAGAGACAGTTATCCTTTCGATCTTTTAATCAAAGATCTGTTGCCTAAATTAGCCGAAAAGTCACAAAGAATAAGAATTTGGAGTGCGGCCTGTTCGTCTGGACAAGAGCCTTATTCCATTGCCATGTCTATACTAGAGTATCAAAAACAGCGTCCAGGTGCGTTACGAGGAGGGGTAGAAATTATTGCCACTGACCTGTCCTCGGAAATGCTAGAAAAGAGCGAGCAAGGGATTTATGATGAACTGTCATTGGCGCGTGGTTTATCTCCTCAACGTCGCCAAGCTTTCTTTCAAACTCACGCAAGCGGGCAAATGCAGCTTCGCCCTGAAGTTCGCAGAATGGTGTCATTTAAAAGCTTAAACCTGCTCAGTAGCTATGCCTCATTGGGCAGATTTGATGTGGTATTTTGCCGTAACGTACTGATTTATTTCTCAGCGGAAGTAAAACAAAAGATACTGCAACAAATTGCCGCTCAATTGCAGCCAAGCGGTGTACTATTCCTTGGCGCTTCCGAATCTATCAGTGCCGCCAGTGATTTTTATGCCATGGTTAAATGCCATCCGGGGTTATATTATCAAAAGAAATAATGCCTTTAAGTTTATGATTTAAAGGTGTTTGTTTCTCTAATTTCTTGCCAGTTCCGTATATTACCTCTCGCTCATTCTTTGAACTGGCATTTACCTTGCTAGTAAATCTTCGTTAATAGCTAATTTTGTTGTATGCGGTATACAACAGCATTTTGCAGTTAGGAGTTTTATCATGGCAATTAATCTCGACAAGCTCGTCGGGTTCCATCAATCAGCCCTGTCTATTCGTACGGATAGAATGGAAGTGATTGCTGGCAACTTAGCGAATGCGAATACGCCGGGTTACAAAGCCAAAGACATTGATTTTAATAAAGCAATGGAATCCGCCATGCAACGGTCGGAAGGCACACGTACCTTAGGCGGCAATAGCCTGCTTAAAACTCATGAAAATCACTTAGGTGGAAGCAGCACCTCTGTTGCATCAAATTTTGAAATGCAATACCGCGTACCCACGCAGCCTGATACCGGCGATGGAAATACAGTAGAAGTGCAAGCCGAAAGAAATCGCTTTCTTGACAACGGCCTTCGCTACCAAGCTAGCCTTGAGTTTCTCAACGGTAAAATCAAAGGCATGAAAAAAGCCCTTAGTTCTGGAGGCCAGTAGCCATGAGCTTATTTAATGTAATGTCAATTTCTAGCACAGGAATGGAAGCTGAAAATGTTCGCCTTAATACCACGGCAAGTAACATCGCCAACGCGAATACGGTAAGCAGCAGTTATGACCAAACCTACCGCGCACGCCACCCAGTATTTGCCACAGAGTTGCAGCAGGCTATGCAAGATCAGTCGAAGGGAGCAGGGGTATCTGTGCGTGGTATCGTTGAGAGTGATGCGCCATTGCAGGTGGAATATGCCCCACATAATCCCATGGCGGATGCAGATGGGTATATCTACAAGCCAAATGTGAATATTGTAGAAGAAATGGCAAACATGATGTCAGCGTCTAAAGCTTATGAAACCAATGTTCAGGTTGCCGATACCACTAAACGAATCTTTCGTCGTGTATTGCAATTAGGCCAAGGGCAATAACTTGCCGGTTAGGTAATTGAGGAATCAAACGTGGATACGATTAATAACAGCGGGCTCGACACCGACCTTTATTGGCAGGAAGAAACCGTCAAGATTGCAGATGGCACTGAACAACAGTTATCGCAAGAAGACTTCTTTGCAATGCTTACAGAACAGTTAGCGAACCAAGATCCCACCGCACCCGTGGATAACGATCAAATGGTTGCGCAGATGACATCATTCACTATGGCGGATGGTATTTCGCAATTAAACGATAAGTTCGAATCGTTTGCCGCCTCCATGACGTCTAATCAGGCGCTACAAGCATCCAGCCTTATAGGGCAGAACGTATTGGTTCAGGGCAATATTGGACACATGGCAGCGCAAGGTGATGGGCTTTCAGGCGTAGTTGTGAATGAGCAAACCGTTCAAAACATGAAAATAAATATTGAGAACCAGTATGGAGAGGTGATTAAAACCATAGATGCTGGAACCCAAGCCGCAGGCAATATCGCATTCGAGTGGGACGGGAAAGACACTCAGGGGAATGATATGCCTGAAGGGGATTATGTCATTACCGCAACCGGTGAAGTGGATGGTGAAAACACCCAATTGTCTACAGCAGTTAATCGTCATGTAGGCAGCGTAAGCCTGGCCGGTAGCGGACAGGGTGTCATTTTAAATTTGGCTGGTGATGTCAGTATCAATCTTGATGACGTCATTCAGATAGGCAGTTAGTAGGAGAACAACCCATGTCTTTTAATATCGCACTTAGCGGCGTAGCTGCTGCTCAAAAAGATTTAGATGTAACCGCAAACAACATTGCTAACGTTAATACCGTTGGCTTTAAAGAATCACGGGCAGAGTTCGGTGACGTGTATGCCACTTCGTTGCTCGCAGGAAGTAAAACAAAAGTGGGCGATGGTGTGTTAACCCAAGATGTTGCCCAGCAATTTTCTCAAGGTAGCTTACAGTTCACCAATACTGCACTTGATTTAGCGATAACAGGTAACGGCTTTTTTGCCACAGTGCCAGATGAAACATCCCGTGATTTCTCTTTCACACGGGCAGGTCAATTCAAATTGAATGATGACAACTATGTGGTAAACAGCAACGGTGATTTACTACTAGGCTTCCCCGTTAATTCTGACGGTACCAGCTCATCAGTGGCACTAAGTACCACTGAGCCGGTATTGATCCCAGACTCATCAGGCTCACCTGCACAAACTTCCGAAGTTGATATAAGAATGAATCTTCCGGCGAGTGATGCGGGTGTGGAAGCTGCCCAGTTTGATCCGGAAGACCCGTCTACTTACAACGCCGCGACATCAGTCACCGTGTATGATTCACTGGGTGACTCACATGTTATGACTTACTATTTTGTGAAAGATGATTCTGCCACCAACGAATGGTATGTCGCGACAGCTGTAGATGATCAACTCGTTAATTTACAAAATGAAGATGGCACCACGTCAACACCTGGTGATGTGGGTGTGCATTCATTAGGGACAGCGACGGGTAACGATGTGACTGCCGCGAAGTTAATCTTTTCTGATGGCGGTGATTTCGTTGGCATCGAAAATCCAGATGGCAGTACCAACCCTGATTACACATTGAATACTGTAGCGCTTAGCAGTGTATTGTCGAACGGTGCTGATCCAACACAAGAAATTACCATCGATTTTAACCTTGACCCTACAGAGGCTACAGTGAATGAACCTACGCAATATGCGTCGGCGTTTGAAGTGACCTCACTTGAGCAAGATGGTCTACCTGTAGGACGCCTGACGGGAATTGATATTGGTCCGGATGGATTAGTACGCGCCACATTCTCAAACGGGACTTCAGAGCCTATTACCCGTGTTGCGCTTGTACGTTTTGCCAATGAGCAAGGGTTGACGCAGCAAAGCAGCACAGAATGGAAAGAGAGTATTCTATCGGGTGAAGCACTTGCAGGGGAAGCCACTACAGGTACTTACGGTGAGATTAACTCATCAGCGCTAGAGCAAGCCAATGTTAACTTAACTACCGAGTTAATTGATATGATTATTGCTCAGCGTAATTTCCAAGCCAATTCTCGTGCCCTTGAAGTGAACAACTCACTGAATCAAACTATTTTGAATATTCGATAAATAGTGACGCTTCAAAAAAGCCGCAGTTTACTGCGGCTTTTTTATATCTTTCATTTTTTGTACATATTGGCATCGGCCTTGCAAAACCTGTGTATGGTTTAACCAGAGTCAAAAGTCAGTCATGGACAAACTTCTCTACATAGCAGCAAGCGGTGCCTCTCAAGACCTTTTAGGGACTGGGATTCGGGCAAATAACTTAGCCAACGCACAGACCACGGGTTTCCGTGCTCAGTTAGAGCAGGCAAGAGCAATGCCGGCGTACGGCGAAGGTTTGCCGACCCGCGTTTTTTCTATGACAGAAAGCCCTTCTAATAACTACGAATCAGGCCCAATGATACAAACGGGTCGAGACCTTGACGTAGCGATTCAAGGTGATGGTTGGTTTGCCGTTCAAGATGAAAATGGCCAAGAAGCTTACTCTCGTGATGGTAACTTCAAACTGGGCGACGACGGAATTTTGACAGATATCCATGACCGCGTGGTTTTGGGTGACAATGGTCCAATATTTTTGCCCGTCCCGCTCGATAATCTCAACATTGCTGCCGATGGCACTTTGTCTATGCGCCAGTTAGGCGCCCCAGCAAATGTTATTGAAGATATTGGTCGGTTGAAACTCGTCAGCCCCAATTATGCGGATATGGAAAGGGGTACCGATGGTCTATTTAGAATGGAAGACGGCACACTGGCTCCCGCCAATGCGAATGTAAAAGTGATGTCGGGCATGCTTGAAGGTTCGAATGTAAACGCTGTGGAAGAGATGGTCGATATGATCAATTTACAGCGTCATTACGAGTTACAAGTAAAGGTTATGAAGCAAGCCGAGGAGTTGGATACTCGCGGCAATACCCTGCTTCGCATTTTATAATTGTTTTTTAGTGACGTTGTGGGTAACCGCAACGACGGGAGGTTTATATGCACCCAGCATTGTGGATTAGTAAAACAGGTTTAGATGCTGCACAGACTGATGTTGCAGTTGTCTCTAACAACCTGGCCAACGCATCAACGGTGGGCTTTAAAAAGGACCGCGCCGTATTTGAAGATCTACTTTATCAAAACATAAACCAGCCGGGTGGTCGCTCTTCTGCGGATACTGAACTCCCGTCAGGTTTAATGTTAGGCTCGGGCTCTAAAGTAGTAGCAACCCAAAAAGCCCATACTCAAGGGAATTTGTTGACCACCGAAAATGCCCTAGACATGTCTATCCAAGGGCGCGGGTACTTTGAAATATTACAACCTGACGGCACCATTGCCTATTCTCGAAATGGTCAATTCTCATTGAATGATCAAGGTCAAATTGTGACATCGGGTGCTGGTTTCCTTTTGCAACCAGAAGTGGCTGTTCCCGAAGATGCGCAACAAATCACGATTTCACAAGATGGCGAAATTAGCGTGTCTGTGCGTGGCGAGGCAGAGCCTCAAGTACTCGGGCAAATGAATATTTCGGATTTTGTTAACCCCACAGGGTTACAGCCTATTGGTCAAAACCTGTTTGTAGAAACCGCTTCTAGTGGCGCGCCTATCCAAGGCGTACCTGGCTTGCAAGGGCTTGGTTACATTTCTCAAGGTACGTTAGAAACGTCGAACGTTAACGTCACAGAAGAACTGGTAAACCTTATCGAAAGCCAGCGTTTGTATGAGATGAACTCCAAAGTGATTTCATCGGTTGACCAGATGCTTGGTCAAGTCATTCAGCAGCTATAGCAGGTAACGTGATGAAACGTATTCTGGCACTTTCTGTGGCGATAATAACTTTAGGGGGCTGCGCAAGTACGAGCCAACCTCCTGTTGAAGCGAATGATCCTTCTTTCGCTCCAGTGGTACCGGATTACCCCCGAGAGACGATAGTAGAAGACGGTTCTTTGTTTCGCTCTTATATGGCAAACAGCCTTTATTCTGATGTAACAGCACGCCGAGTCGGTGACATCATTACAGTGACGCTCAGCGAAAGTACGTCAGCGAGTAAATCGGCTGACACCACTACCGCGAAAGACTCTTCCGTGAATCTAGACACCATTACAGGGTTAGGCGGTCAAGCGGTGAATATTGGTGGGCAATCTATTCAATTAGGCATCGGTTCTTCCAGTGATTTTTCTGGTGATTCGGCGGCGAATCAAAGCAATAGTTTGTCGGGGGCTATTTCTGTCACCGTGGTTGACGTACTGCCCAACAATAACCTCGTTATTCGAGGCGAGAAGTGGTTAACCCTCAATCATGGGGATGAATACATTCGCCTAACGGGCATTATTCGTCCGGCGGACATTAGTCCTGAAAACGAGATCGTTTCAACCAAAGTGGCTAATGCTCGGATTCAGTATTCTGGTACAGGTTCCTTCGCGCGCGCGCAAGAAAGAGGCTGGTTAACCAAGTTTTTCGATTCAACTTGGTGGCCGTTGTAAGCCAATAGGAGAGTGAGTATGCGTTTATTTATTGTTGTTCTTACCGCATTAAGCCTTTTTACGCCGCACCTAGCTAGTGGTCAGCGCATAAAAGATTTGGCCAGTATTCAAGGTGTACGAAGTAACCAATTGGTGGGTTACGGCCTGGTGGTGGGTTTACCGGGAACGGGGGAGCAAAGCCCGTTTACCGAGCAAAGCTTTCGAACCATGTTAAGTAATTTCGGTATCAGCTTAGATGCCAACACTAAACCAAAAATTAAAAATGTGGCGGCGGTGGCTGTTCACGCTGAGCTTCCTGCCTTTTCAAAACCTGGGCAAACCATTGACGTTACTGTGTCTTCTGTCGGCGAAGCGAATAGCTTGCAAGGCGGTACGCTTCTTCAAACCTTCTTAAAAGGTGTGGATGGAAAAGTATATGCCGTGGCGCAAGGCAGCTTGGTGGTGAGTGGCTTTGGCGCCCAAGGTGGTGACGGTTCTCGTATTGTAGTGAACACCCCCACGGTTGGACGTATTCCCAACGGCGCCATGGTGGAGCAGTCGGTTCCCAGTGGTTTTGCGAATGGCGATTCGCTTACACTGAATTTACACCGTCCCGACTTTTCTACGGCAAAGGCTCTTGCTGACACGATTAATGAGCGTTTAGGTGCACAGCCGGATAAAGGTTATGTCATAGCAACCCCTATTGATGCAGCTTCTGTACGTGTTTCTGCGCCCCGTGATGTGGGGCAGCGCGTGGGCTTTTTAGCCACACTGGAAAATTTTGAATTCACACCGGCTGATGCGCCTGCGCGGGTAGTGATAAACAGCCGAACGGGCACTATCGTTATTGGCAGTGAAGTTAGATTACTGCCTGCTGCCATTACCCACGGTGGGTTAACCGTTACCATTGCTGAAAATCAGCAAGTTTCTCAACCCAATGCCTTTGCTGACGGAGAAACTGTGGTAACAACCCAGTCAATTATCGATGTGGATTTGGCCGATAGCCGCATGTTCAAGTTTGAGCCGGGTGTGACATTGGATCAACTGGTTAGAGCGGTGAACGAAGTGGGCGCGGCACCAGGCGATCTTATGGCCATTTTAGAGGCCCTCAGACAAGCTGGCGCATTGCGCGGTGAATTGGTGATTATCTAATGGACGGGTTAGGGTCTAAGTCACAGCTAGACATGGCAAGAAATGTTCATGATCTCGGCAGTATTAATAAGATGCGAGAAGCTATTGCGTCAGGTGACGAGGATGTGTTGCAAGAAGCAGCACAGCAGTTTGAAGCTATTTTTGTGCAAATGATGCTGAAATCCATGCGTAAAGCGCAAGATGCGCTGGCGGATGAAAACAGTCCATTTAACTCTGAACAAGTGAAGTTCTATCGTGATATGCACGATCAGCAATTAGCGGCAGACTTAACGTCAAACGGCGGCATGGGATTGGCCGATATTATTGTCAAGCAGATGGGGCATTCTGAGGACAGTTACCAGCCAGCCAGTACCATTCGAAGTGATGGTAATTTGAGTTCGCTAAATAGAAGTCGAGTTGAGCAGACAGAGCAAGCTCAGGAAAGCGTACTTGTATCAGAGTCTAAAGGCACTCGCGCTGCCATAAAAGACAGTATGTTTGAGAGCCCTGAAGACTTTGTCAGTACTTTACAACCTTATGCTCAAGAGGTAGCCGAAAAATATGGCTTAGATGCCAAAGCCATTATTGCACAGGCGGCGGTGGAAACAGGCTGGGGACAGTTTGTAATACACAATTCAGATGGCACGAGTTCACATAATTTATTCGGCATTAAAGCAAACTCACAATGGCAAGGCGATCAGGCCGTAGTAAGTACACTGGAATTTAACGGGAATATCCCTGAAAAACAGAAAGCGGCGTTTCGTTCTTATTCTTCACTGGCCCATGCTATGGATGATTATGGCAAATTCATTGCTACCCAGCCTCGCTATAAGCAAGCGGTAGCGCACGCACAAGATGCCGGGAAATATACCCAAGCGTTACAAGATGCGGGTTATGCCACCGACCCAGAATACGCAAACAAAATTATGTCTGTTTACCACAGTGACAGACTGAATGGCTTAATGCCCTAAGGCGGAGGAATTCAGATGAGCGTTGATTTATTTTCTCTCGCCACCAGTGGCGTTAATGCTAGCAGTAAATTGCTGCAAACCACCAGTAACAACATTGCAAATGTGAACACTGAAGGATATGTACGCGAGCGCACCGAGTTAAAAAACAGCCAAGTGTTTGGCGTAGAAATTGGCAATACAGAGCGAATTATTAATGTATTTGCGCAAAATCAATTGCGCAGAGACATTACCTTGGTGGCGGAATTGGACGCCTACTCATCGAAAACCTCTGCTATAGACAACTTACTTGCCAGCGAAGCTAATTCCCTCTCTCAAGGGATGAGCGATTATTTTTCTGCGCTACAAACCGCAGCTGACGACCCTACTAATCTTGCGTCTCGTGAACAGGTATTGGGCAAGAGCGAATCTTTGTATCAGCGCATGAAAACCCTCTCTGACTATATGATTGAAAAAGAAGAGGAGCTTAATTTAGAGTTCACTTCTATGGTGAATCGCGCCAATAGTTTAATTGGCAATATTGGCGAGCTGAATAAAAACATCGTTATTGCCAAGGGAAACAACACCAGCGACGAACCCAGTACGTTATTGAATCAGCGCGATCAAGCTATTGATGAATTGGCGTCGATTATGGCAATCAATGTTAAAGAAAGCCAAAGCCAAAATGGGGCGGTAACGATAAACCTGACAACGGGAGAGTCACTGGTATTAGACAACGGTGCATTTAATTTATTTGAATTAAACAGCAATGGAGACGCGACGACCAAAGAACTCAAACTCGAAACAAATTTTGGCTCAGACACAAAGGGTGATGCCAGCGTTCATATCGAGGAGGGAGACTTAGGCGGCGCCTTGGGCGGTCTTTTTTCCTATCGTAACGAAGTTTTAGGCCCCGCAATGCGAGATATTGGTCAACTTTCCATCGCATTTGCTGATGCAATGAATACTCAAAATAAATTGGGTATGGATTTAGATGGACAAATTGGTAGCAACATTTTTGACATTCCCAGTTTTACCGCGATTACCAGTGAAACTGGCGATTACCAAGTCACTGGCCAGATTATTGAAGGTAGGGCAAGTGAGCTGACTGATGCGGATTATTTAATTGAAATTGACGCAGTCGACCTCGCAGGAGAGCCAACGTCTATTACTGTTTCTTTAATCAACCCCGATGGCAGCGTTCAAACTGACGGGAGCGGGACACCATTGGTGAGTAACATTGCCGTGACTACGGGTTTTAACGAACTACCTGGTGGAATTGAAGTTGAGTTTTCTGGTACTGATACGTACGCTGAAGGCTATCAATTTCTGCTACAGCCCACTAAAAATGCCGCATCATCTATTACGCTTGCATCGAATAGGCCCGAAGATCTCGCGTTTGCATCGCCAATACGCGCCCAGGCAGATTCCACAAATTTGGGGAGCGCGAATGTATCAGGGGTAGAAGTTAGTAACACCACTGTGGGTGACTCTGCGTTTGACGGAGCGGGGGGATTAATAAGCTCGGCGCCAGCACAAATTTATTTTACTTCTGAAGATACCTACAGAGTTTTGAATGCTAGCGGCACAACGTTAGCAACGGTTACGGGCACAACCAATTTAGATAGCTTGCTTACTCAGGCAGGCTTATCGGCGGCTAATGGTTATGATTTTAGCCTTGATGGCGTACCAAAGGCAGGAGACAGTTTCTCTATCAGCTACAATACCGATGGTTTTAACGACAATACTAATACCCTAGCATTGGCTTCGCTACAAAACGAGCCTCTGGTACAAGTGAGCAGCGAGTCATCAAATACACCACGAACTTTTCAGGATGCGTATGCATCTATGGTGGGGCGTATCGGTGAAGATACCGCCATGGCTAATGTTTCGTTGGAATCAGCCGAAGCAATGAAAGTACAATCCGAAAATTGGTTTGAATCTGTATCTGGCGTAAGCTTAGACGAAGAAGCCGCGAATTTGATAAAGTACCAGCAGAGCTATGCGGCGGCTGCGAGAATTTTATCTACGGCGCAAGAACTGTTTAACACCATATTACAGTCGGCAAGGTAATCAATCATGCGTATATCAACTAGCCAAATCTACGATCAGAATATTCGCTCTATCATGAATAACCAAGAAGACTTGGTGAAAACTCAACAGCAGCTTGCGACGGGTAAACGTATTATTACCCCCTCTGACGATCCTGTAGGCGCGGCGAAAGTATTAAGATTAACCGAAGAAATTGACGAACTAGAGCAATTTCAGCGCAATAATGATTTGGTGACAGGCTCTCTTGAGCAACAGGAAGCTGTACTCACAAATATAACCAACTCAATAAACCGTGCCAGAACCTTAGTTGTGCAAGCAGGGTCAGGAATACTGTCAGATCCAGATAAACGTGCCATCGGTGCAGAATTGGAACAGATTAAACTTGAAATTTTTGATCTGATGAACACACAAGATGCCGACGGTAATTATTTGTACGCGGGCTATCAATCGGCTAACCAAGCATTTACTTACAACCCTGCGGCGACGGGCAACGCCATAAGTTTTTCTGGGGATGCGGGGGTAAGCTTTATTCAGCTTTCTAATAGCTCGACTATTCAATCTACCAGTAACGGCTACGAAGTATTTGAAAATGTGTTATCTCGGTTTAAGTTTTCGGTAACCGGTGACACAGTGGCCAATCTCTCTAATCCTAATGTTTCTGAGCAGGGTACCTTTGATACTTTCTTTAACAAAAACTATGACCCTGTTACCAGTGCGAATAATGATTATCAAATTACGTTTTTAGCTTCTGGCGAAGCGCAGTTGACTAACGTAGGTACAGGGGCCGTCGTTGATACAGTCGGTTTTGCGTCGGGCCAGCCATTTACGATCAAAGGTATGCAGTTTACTGCTACTGCTGTTGCTGGCGATACGATTGACTTTTCATTAGATGCGCCAGAAAAAAAGAGCATGGCGCAAACCCTTCATGAAGTACAAGAAATACTCATGGATAGCACCATTGATAATAATGCGTTGCAAGAAGCCATTGCCGACTCGCTTGTGGGATTAGACAATGGCTTAGAGAAGATTTCACTCGAGCGGGCTTCCATTGGTAGTCGGTTAAACATTGCCGAGTCTACCTATGAGAGTAACTTAGATATGGAAATCGCGGCTAAATCGTCTCGAAGTGCAATTCAGGACGTGGATTATGCAGAAGCTTCCAGTGAATTTGCAAAACAAGAAACGGCGCTAGAAGCGGCGTTGGCGTCTTTTCCTCAAGTATCAAACCTGTCGTTATTCAATTATATTTAATCGTCCACGTGATACATCAACACGGTTGCTTTTAGCAGTGCAGGGCGTTGACACCTGAAAGTTCAGCTAGGTAAACACGGGTTGACTCATCTATGTGTGAGGAGTAGTACGACAAAAAGAGAGTGTCGCCCTCTATGACCATGCCAGGGTAACTGTTATCTCCACCACTGGGTAAGGTAATCAAAACAGACAGTTGAGCTGTCTCTTTTTCTAATAACCAGATTTTTGTCGTTGAAACTTCGCCATCCCAATCTCGTCCTGCCACTAGATAATATGCATCTGACAACGCATACATAACAGGGCCGCCGATGTAACAACCTAAATCTTTCCAAGTCCAAGAAGTATAGGGTGGCGACGATTCACCGAGCATAGCGGAATAAGAGTCAGCATCACGTCTTACTACTGCGGTGGCTGCACCATTTTTAGAGAATAGAACATGGCTCTCGTTGGGGTAGCCCAATTCATGTTTTTCGAGTGACAGCGCATGATACGTGACTACATCCATTTGTTTATTAGGGTGTCCAGCGTAAAAATCTATTCTGTTTTGACTACGGTTGTACGCAAATCCGTAAGCGGTTTGATTGAAAAACGTCATGTTCCACAGCCACCATCCCGGTTTTCCAAAGGAATGTGGAGAAGACCACGATTCTCCCGTCTTCGTATAAAAACTCAGCATATCCGTTGAAACTTTTCCCGTTTTTGTGCACTTGTGTTTCGCATAAGTGGTTAAATATAACGTCTCACCATCTAGGCTGAATTTAGGATCTCTTAAATCCGTGTCAGGCACTTGTAATGTTTGATAGTGCTTTTCTTCAGTCGTTAGGGAGTATTTAACAATGACGATTTGCCCATCTTGGCTCACATGATCGCTTGCTTGACGGTAACAGCAGAAAACTGTCGTTGAACTTTGGTCGAAGGGCGACGCAATAAGATCAGTAAACGCACAGTGCGGTGCCGGTGCGGAAATACGTTCTATGCTGTTTAGGTTTAGTTTGTTTTTCACTCAATATCCTTTTAAAAACGGATGTTTAGAAGAGAGTAGGTGGCAAATATCTTCCGCGCTACGGCAATTTTCGTAAATTTTTCTAAAGGCTTTGCTATTTACGTCGATACAAACACTGAGAGAGCCAGTTCATCAATTACCCCTCAGGTGTTGGTGACTACTAAAATGAAACGCCGGTTCACGCCGGCAGCCAGCACACGCTGGACTGAGAGTGTAGGAGAGACTTTATGTCTATGTTCGTAAATACCAATGTTTCCTCATTGAATGCCCAGCGTCAATTGTTTGATGTAAGCAACTCTTTGAGTACGTCATTTGAACGTCTGTCTTCAGGCTTCCGTATCAACAGCGCTGCTGATGATGCTGCTGGTCTTCAGATTACCGATAGAATGACATCGCAAGTTCAAGGCTTAAACCAAGCTGTTCGTAACGCAAATGACGCAATTTCTCTGTCACAAACTGCTGAAGGTGCATTGTCTGAAACAACTACGGCATTACAGCGTATCCGTACGTTGGCAGTACAATCGCAAAACGGTATCAACAGTGATGCTGACCGTGAAGCGCTACAAAAAGAAGTGGATGCACTTCGTACAGAAATTTCACGTATTGCAACGACGACACAGTTCGCCGGTGTAGAAGTATTATCTGGTTCGTTTTCTGCAAAATTCCTTGTGGGTGCAAACTCAGGCCAAACCATCTCGGTAAACCTTTCAACACAAGCGCTAACCCGCGCAAACGTTCAAGGCTTTAGTGCAACAGGTCTAGGTCTTACTGGAGCAGGTAACGATGTATTAACCAGTGAAAATGCTTCGTCAATGATGGCGTCAATTGACAACGCTATTTCTGCCATTGGTGGTTTACGTGCTGATTTAGGTGCACTACAAAACCGTTTCCAATCAACGATTCGTAATCTTAGTAATATTTCTGAGAACGTATCAGCGGCTCGCTCGCAAATCAAAGATACTGACTTTGCGACTGAAACGGCAAACCTGACTCGTAATCAGATTATTCAGCAAGCAAGTACTACTATCCTTTCACAGGCGAATCAGCGTCCGCAGTCGGCACTTTCGCTATTAGGTTAATAGTTCAATCATCGTAGGCCAGGAGGTAGTGAAATTTCCGGCTTAATATGGCAAAAAGACCAAACTTCGTTTGGTCTTTTTTTATTTAAATACCTCATCTCCCCACCTTTTTTAAACTCGCCAAAAAAAATGACTAAAAATGCTAAAGGAATTCTCTTTTCTTGACGATAACAAATACAAAGGGGAAGAACACAGTGTTTTAAACCTTTAGTGACGAAAAAGGTGGCATTAGTTCATTGTAAAGAAGATTAAAGTGTTATCTTTATCGTGATTTTTCGTTGATTAATGTTAGAAAATACAAAAGGTTAAGTGTTTAAAGTTATTTCTAAAAAGTTCTAAAGGAATAATTCGTCTTAGCCGATAAAAAGATAAGTTTGCAGGAAGTTGGTAGAGCTGCTGACAGGCGAGAATGAAGCCAGGAGGTAGTGAGAGGTTTGAGGTCTGGAACAACAAACCCACCGGCCAGCAAACGAGAAGGTAACTTCTCGGTGTAGCATTACTTTGAGGGGGGTGACCCCGCAAAGCGTCAGAAAAACATCTGACTTAATTGTTACAGCAAAACTTATACCAAAATATTTTAAAACACGCGCAAATAATAAAACCAATAGCGCAACACTCTAATCTGTTAGGAGAGTCTCATGAGTTTATTCGTAAATACTAATGTGTCATCACTGAATGCGCAAAGACAATTGTTTACTACCGGTAACAACCTTAATACTGCTTTTGAGCGTTTGTCATCTGGCTTCAGAATTAATAGTGCTGCGGACGACGCTGCGGGTCTTCAAATCACAGACCGTATGACATCGCAAATTCAGGGATTGGATCAAGCTGTAAGAAACGCAAATGACGGCATTTCTCTAGCGCAAACCGCTGAAGGTGCAATGGCTGAAACAACAACCGCGTTGCAACGTATCCGTACGCTAGCTATTCAGTCTCAAAACGGTATTAATACTGAAGCTGACCGCGAAGCGCTTCAAAAAGAAGTTGATGCATTACGTACTGAGATCTCTCGTATAGCGACGACGACGCAGTTTGCTGGCGTTGAAGTTTTATCAGGTGCTTTCTCAGCGCGTTTCTTAGTAGGTGCAAACTCAGGTCAGACGATTTCGGTTAATCTTTCATCTCAGGCATTAGTGCGTGCTGGCGTTGCTGGGTTCAGTGCAACAGGCCTTGGTATAACCACTTCTGATGTGTTAACTGAAACTAACGCCTCTGCGTTATTGACCTCAGTAGATACTGCAATTTCAGCAATAGGTGGTTTACGCGCAGATTTAGGCGCGTTGCAGAATCGTTTCCAATCGACTATCAGAAACTTAAGTAATATTTCTGAGAACGTATCAGCGGCAAGATCGCGCATTAAAGATACAGACTTTGCCACCGAAACGGCAGAGTTAAGCCGAAACCAGATCCTTCAGCAAGCAAGTACGACCATACTCGCTCAGGCGAACCAGCGTCCACAAGCCGCGCTATCGCTACTAGGTTAATTTATATTAGGCATTTGATGGGAAGGAGTTGAGAGGCCATCCCCCAAGAAAGGTTGGCGGCCAATAAGGCCGCCCCTTTTAAGAAAATGCCGACTAACAGGACTAAGAGTGTAGAAGTGTTGGTTGAGAGGCCAGTTTATCCTACTAAGTACGCTGCCAGCCGACAGAAGCTGAATTTGCTCAATCTCCTAACGTGAGCAAATTGGCCGAGATTTATGTCTCGGCCTTTTTTTGTTTTTCACCGAAACATCCCGCCAATTTCAAGCTTTCCACTGAGCAATATCGAAAGCTCAATTTTTAAATGCATGATAAATGCCAATATTTAACATAGGCATCAATCACGATTCTATCATCTCTTGGACTTTTCTGATGACCGCCTGCCGATATTCATGCAAATTCTTCATGGGCGTACTTCGCGTGCCGAACATCGGCATAATAATAGGGTTTTCTCTTGGAATAGAAAAGACTGTGTCTATGCCTTTTACTCATAATTAGGCCATTTTTCGCGCCTTTTTCGACTAAAGTTGGTTAATTCTTTATTGTTTTAAATTATTTTAAATCAATGAGTTATGTGTGTCCTTTGTTTTTCTTTCAAAAAAAATCAAAAAAAAGCTAAAGAAGTTAAAGTGTTGGCCGATACCTTTAGTTGAGGGGTAATTTAATTTACTTATTGAGAGGGATTGGTAGGGAGTAGTGACCCGGCCAATTTGAACTGGTTGGATTTAATGGTAGCACTGTCTCCATCGAATCCCTAGGAGGTAATCTAATGTCTTTATTTGTTAATACTAATGTATCAGCGTTAAACGCTCAACGTCAGCTTTTTGACGTGAATGATCGTTTAAATACATCTTTTGAAAGATTGTCATCTGGGTTTAGGATCAACAGTGCCGCAGACGATGCAGCAGGTCTTCAAATTTCAGATCGTCTTACGTCTCAAGTACAGGGCTTGAATCAAGCTGTACGTAACGCGAATGACGCCATTTCTCTAACACAAACTGCCGAAGGCGCACTGGGTGAGGTAACCACAAGCCTACAACGCATTCGCCAGTTAGCGGTACAATCTCAAAACGGAATCAACAGCGACGCAGACCGTGAAGCACTACAAAAAGAAGTGACTGCCCTACGTACTGAGATTTCTCGTATTGCGACCACCACACAGTTTGGTAACGTTAACCTTCTTGACGGTAATTTCTCTGCAAAGTTTTTAGTCGGTGCTAATGAAGGCCAAACCATTTCTGTGAATTTATCGTCGACTAACCTTGGTCAAATTGGTGGTTTTAGTGCCACCGGCTTGGGTATTGTCAGTAACGATATCTCAACTGCCGACGGCGCTTCGGCGCTGCTAGGTGATGTTGATGCGGCAATTTCGGGTATTGGTGCGGTTCGTGCAGATTTAGGTGCGCTTCAAAACCGTTTCCAGTCTACTATTCGTAACTTGAGTAACATCAGCGAAAACCTATCTGCTGCGCGTTCACAAATTATGGATACTGACTTCGCATCTGAAACAGCAGAATTAACCCGAAATCAGATTGTTCAGCAGGCATCAATATCTGTACTAAGTCAAGCAAATCAGCGTCCACAGGCTGCGCTATCTTTGCTTGGATAAGCTATAATACACACTAACCTTAGTTGAGATGTAACGGGTGCTTGCTGAATGGCGGGGGCCCGTTTTGTCGTTTCATAAGGGGGAATATACGTATGGATATAGTCAATACTCAAAATGGCCAAGAATTTGCTATAAATAGTAGCTTAACTAACAGTAACAGAAACGTAGCTGTTAATGTTGATGAGCTTCAAGCAAATAATGCGGAAAGTGATAAGCAGGCTCCAGCGATAAAAAACGCTAGTGAGCAAGGGTTCCAACAAAATAAAGAATCTGAAAAAGCGGCTAAAATTCTTCAAGCTAATGGTGACACTGCCGATAACGTCACTGTAGAGAGGAATGAAATTGCCCTTGAGACGGCAATTGAAGATGTCGAATCATTCATACAAATGCAAAATCGCAATTTAGCGTTTTCCATTGATGAAGATACGGATCGCGCGGTAGTAACAGTAAGAGACTCTGATTCTGGCGACGTTATCAGACAAATACCTTCTGAAGAAGTTTTGGCGCTCGCTGAGCGTATTCAAAATTTACAGCAGGATGTTGGTACTAGTGTAGGCGTATTCATCGACAACCAGGTTTAATGAGGTGACGTATGACAATTCAGTCGTTAGGCGTAGGTTCAGGTTTAGCATTAGATGACCTAGTTCAACAGTTGCTAGAGGCCGAACGTGCGCCCAAAGATGCAAGGTTGAATGAAAAAGAAGAGCGGATTGAAGCTGAGATTTCTGGCCTAGGTCAAATCAAATCGAAGCTATCGGCGTTTGAAGACTCTGTAGATGAGTTGAGAAGTGATGCCGATATAAATGGTCGTGAGCCTACTATTAGCAACCCCTCTGAAGACGATGATGTTTTGTCAGCGGAAGCCTCAAATTCTGCACTACGGGGTAGCTACGAAATTACCGTAGAACAACTTGCCTCTGGTAGTCGAATTACCACTGATGACGGTGCGTTCACATCGTCAACCGACGCAGTGCTAAGTACAGGAGCGGGATCTTTAACGTTTGATGTGGGTGGTAGTGATAGTTTTACCATAGATGTTACCGCAGGAATGACGCTTACCCAACTCCGCGAAGCGATTAATAACGCAGACGACAATTTCGGCGTTACCGCGAATATTATTGATACCGGCACGAGTGCTGGCCCACGTCTTGTATATTCTTCAAGTGAAACGGGTGAAGGTAACGACCTTGTCATTACCAACGATACAGGAGCGGCTGAACTAGACAGGCTTTCTACCACAGGCGGTACTGGAAATATTAGTGCAGCTAACATACAGTCTGCGCAAAATGCCATTGCTTACATTGATGGCATCGAAGTTCAAAGTGAATCAAATGAGTTCGAAAACACCATTCAAAACGTGTCATTTGAAGTTAACGAAGTTTCACCCAAAGATGCCAATGGTGAATTACAGGCGACCACGTTAGAAATTGGTTACGATAAAGAAGGGTTAGAAGAAAAAATTCGCGACTTTGTCGACAATTACAATTCGTTAATCGATGAAATAAACACGCTCACTCGCTATGGTGAATCTGAGCTAGAAGAGGATGGTGCGCTGGCAGGTGATTCATTGCTTCGTGGTATTCAAACTTCCATGGCCAATATTGTGGGTGGGAATGTTAGCGCCTCATCGCTAGGTGGGCTATTTCAAGTGGGCATTGAATTCAACGACGATGGCAAATTAGAAATAGGCACAACCGATTTTGGCCTGGGTACTGGTGAAGACCGATTAGAAGACGCGCTAGAAGACAATTTTGATGAAATTGCGAAATTATTTACCGATGAAAATGAAGGTATAGCGACGCGATTGTATGAATTTGCTGATGAATACACTTCCTATGGAGGCCTTATCAGCTTGCGAGAGCAAACGGCCAAAGATAATCGAGACGAGCTTTATGACGAAAGAGAAACCTTAGAGCTTCGAATGCAAAGTTACGAAGACACGCTTCGTAGTAAATATCTAAATCTCGACCAAACCGTTGCGCAATTAAATCAAACGAGCTCAGCCTTGCTGGCATCGTTAGGTTAAGAATATACTGGAGTATCTTATGTCACTAAAAGGTATTAATGCCTACAAAAAGGGGAACATAAAACAGGATGTGGCAACAGCCGATCCTCACAAGTTAACCTTAATGTTATTGCAAGGCGCATTGGACCGAATTGCTTACGCTAAAGGGGCCACAGAAAGAAAAGAGTTTGCGACGAAAGCCGACTATATTTCTAAGGCCAGTGCTATTATCATGCATTTAAGAGACACCTTGGATATTGAAATTGGTGGTGAAGTTGCGGAAAATTTATTTGCGCTTTACAACTATATGCTCGAACGTCTAGGGGATGCTCACGTTAAGAACGACTTGAAAATACTTGACGAAGTGTCTAGCCTGTTAACACCTATTCGAGACGCTTGGGTTCAAATTCCTGAAGAAGCAAAACAGGAAGCCTTCGAAGCTCAGCGTCAAAAACGACAAGCTGTGTGAAGAGTACCGATCTAAACCATCCTTATACGCCATCAGCGCTGCGTGATATTAATGAGAAAATTACCGCGCAGCTGGCAGACATTTCTACTGCCGATTTTTCTGAAATAAACCGTCTTATAAAAGAACGTGATATTGTAATTAGAGCACACCTAAATGACGTGCATGGTAGCGCAAAAGAAGCGTTTGCAAATCATGAGTTAGATGTAAATAATAAGCTAAAAGATTTAGCGCAAAAGTTGCGTGATTCAACGAAGGATGAGGTCACGCGAATTGTTCGAGGCAAAGCGGCAATAAAGAAATATAAATAAGCTTTAATGCCTCATCGCGCTGCTTTTATTGGAATATTTTTGCGCAAGACTCAAACGTGGCGTTTTTAGATACGCTATAAAAATTAAAAGATAGTGAGAGCCTCGAAATGGCAGATTTTAATAATAAATCTATTTTAATTACTGGAGGGACTGGCTCTTTCGGTAACCAATTCGTTCGTTTTTTATTAGACAATTATTCCCCCAAAAAAATTATCATTTATTCGCGCGATGAGCTTAAACAGTTCGAAATGCAGCAGCGTTTTTCCCAATCATGCATGCGTTATTTTATTGGTGACGTGAGAGACAAAGAGCGCATTAAAACGGCAATGAAAGATGTTGACTATGTCGTCCATGCCGCAGCACTTAAGCAAGTCCCTGCAGCAGAATATAACCCTAACGAATGTATTAAAACCAATATAAATGGCGCGCAAAACGTTATTGATGCGGCCATTTTTAATAACGTTTCTCGTATTGTGGCATTATCTACAGACAAAGCGGCAAATCCCGTGAACTTATACGGTGCGACTAAGTTAGCTTCCGATAAGTTGTTTGTGGCGGCTAACAATATCTCTGGTGCAACGGGGCCGCGGTTCTCGGTGGTTCGATACGGCAATGTGGTAGGTTCAAGGGGGTCAGTGGTGCCTTTTTATCGAAAACTGCTTGAAGAGGGTGAAAGCTCATTACCCGTTACTCACCCAGAAATGACGCGGTTTTGGATAACGCTGGACGAGGGAGTTCAGTTTGTCGTGAAGAGTTTTTCTCGAATGCAAGGTGGCGAAGTGTTTGTGCCTAAAATTCCTTCTGTTCGTATCGTGGACTTGGTTGAGGCCATGAGCGGAAAAAAAGATTACCACGTAATTGGTATTCGTCCGGGTGAAAAGCTTCATGAAATTATGGTGCCTGAAGAAATGGCGCATCACACGGTAGAATTTGAAGACCATTTTGTTATTGCGCCTGCCATTACTTTCTTTGATAAGAATTTAGACTATTTTCACAATAAGTTAGGTGAAAAGGGCGTGCCTTCAGAAAGCAAATTTGAGTACCATTCTGGTACGAATTCACATTTTCTCAGCATCGATGAATTAAAGGAACTCGACAAGGTAACGCTATGATACCGTATGGTAAACATTCGTTGTTTCCTGAGGATATAGAGGCAGTTACGAAGGTTCTCCAAGAGGGGTTCTTGACTCAGGGCGAACAAACTCCTCTATTTGAAAAAGCCGTGAGTAACTATACTGGCACACGCTATGGTGTGGCTTGCAATAGCGGTACCTCGGGTTTACATATCGCGTGTTTAGCTGCGGGGGTAAGCAGAGGGGATTTGGTATGGACCGTTCCCAATTCATTTGCTGCGTCAGCTAACTGCGCTCGTTATTGCGGTGCTGATGTAGACTTTGTCGATATCGACCCCTTTACACGTAACCTGAGTATTAGTGCACTTGAGGATAAGCTTAAAATCGCGTTCAAGAATAGGCGACTTCCCAAACTCATTATCGTCGTGCACTTTGCAGGTAGCAGTTGTGATATGGCTGCTATTGCCAAGCTTACCAACCCGCTAGGCATTGTCTTAATTGAAGATGCGGCACATGCTCTTGGTGGAAAAGACAGTAAAGGCAACAAGGTGGGGGCGTGTACGTACTCACTAATGAGTGTGTTGAGCTTCCATCCAGTAAAATCTATCACTAGCGCTGAAGGGGGCATGGTGGTAACCAATGATGAAAAAATCGCTACCCTTTTACGTCGATATAGAAGCCATGGTATTTCAAGAGACCCTAGTCTATTTGAAGACGCACACTCAGACGAGCCTTGGTTTTATGCGCAATACGAGTTAGGGTTTAACTACAGACTAAGTGATATTCATGCGGCACTTGGGTTATCACAGTTAAATCGTTTGGATGAATTCGTTTCATTGCGGCGAGGCTTAGCGCAGCGTTACGATGAACTGCTTGCTTCTCTACCACTGAAACAGCCTGTGTACGACGAAAACAGTGCATGGCACCTTTATATGATTGAAGTGCCAGAGCATGACCGAAAGCAGGTATTTAACCAAATGCGTGAAAGGGGAGTAGGGGTTAATGTGCATTATATTCCTATCCACTTACATCCCTACTATCGCAATCTAGGTTTTAAAGTAGGCCAGTTTCCAAATGCAGAGCAATACTATAACCATGCTTTAACCCTTCCCCTCTATCCTAGCCTTACGCGGGAAGAACAAAATGTCGTGGTATCCCAGTTAGAAGAGATATTACTGTGATTATTGCCATTATTCCCGCTCGAGGCGGCAGTAAACGCATTAAGCACAAAAATATACGTGAGTTTGTGGGTAAGCCTCTTATCTCCTATTCCATAACCGCTGCACAACATACCGCCATTTTCGATGACATCATCGTTTCCACTGATTCAGATGATATTGCTGATGTTGCTCGAGACTATGGGGCTACGTGTATTATTAAGCGTTCAGCTGCTTTGTCTGACGACTATACAGGTACTACACCGGTTGTGCGCGATGCCATTGAGCAATACGAAAAGCTAACCAATAATGTAGTGACATACGTTTGTTGCGTCTATGCGACGGCGCCCTTTTTGTCTCATGATGCCCTGCTAACGGGTTATCATCGATTAACACAAACCCAGTCTGCAAAATTCGCATTCTCTGTCACATCGTTTGCTTTTCCTATTCAGCGCGCGATAAAAATAGTTGGGGAAGGAGTTGAACCCGTGTCGCCCGAAAATATGGGCGCGCGTTCACAAGATTTAGATGAGTGCTATCATGATGCGGGTCAATTTTACTGGGGAACAAAGAGAGCCTGGTTAGATCAAGCCGGTATGTTTAAAGCGCATAGCTGCCCTGTAGTCATACCTCGCTACTTAGTTCAAGATATTGATACACATGAAGATTGGATAAGAGCCGAGCTTATGTATCGCGCTTATATAAAAGACAATGAAAATGACTAATTGGCAACAAAAATCCATTAACATTGGTGGCCGCCTTATTGGCGCTGACCATCCCCCTTTTATTATTGCTGAATTAAGCGGCAATCATAGCCAGTCACTTTCAACCGCAAGAGAAATGGTGAAAGCAGCCGCCCAAAGTGGGGCCCATGCAATAAAGTTACAGACTTACACTGCCGACAGTATGACCCTAGATGTCACCAGCACAGGCTTTGTCATAGAGGAGGAAGACAGTTTATGGCATGGAGAAAATCTTTATAGCCTTTACCAAAAAGCCGCCACTCCGTATGCGTGGCATAAGGAGCTTTTTGACTACGCCAATTCATTGGGTATGTTGGCGTTCAGTTCGCCTTTTGATGAAGAGGCTGTCGATTTTCTTGAAGGTCTTAATGTCCCTTGTTTCAAAATAGCATCTTTTGAACTGACGGATATTCCCTTAGTAAGAAAGGCGGCGAGTACAGGCAAGCCTCTTATCATGTCTACCGGAATGGCAAGTTTAAGTGATATTGAGCTTGCCGTGAGCACCGCCAAACGTGCGGGCTGTGATGACATTGTTTTATTGAAGTGCACCAGTACTTATCCTGCCGAGCCGGCGAATACTAATTTAACCACCATTTCGCATATGTCTGATGCATTTCAATGTCCCGTAGGGTTAAGCGATCATACCGCAGGCGTTGGTGTAGCCGTCGCGGCAGTGGCGTTCGGTGCGCCCGTGATTGAAAAACATTTCGTGTTAGATAGAAACGCCGGCGGCGTTGACGCCGCGTTTTCGTTAGAACCCCAAGAGTTAGAATCTTTAGTGGTAGAAACTCACCGTGCGTGGCAAGCGCTAGGTCAAGTTACATACGGAGGCAGTCAGGCTGAAGAAAAGGCCAAGCAATACCGACGTTCCATCTACGTGAGTGAAGACATTTTACCCGGCGATAAATTTGGTGCACATAATTTAAAAATCGTGCGCCCTGCGTTTGGTCTGGCGCCAAAATATTGGGATTCAATACAGGGGAAGTGTGCAACTAAAGCGCTTTCAAAAGGCACTGCTCTGGCGTGGGAGCATATAGCGGTATGAGCGAACTCTTGTTCGTGGTTGAGGTGTCTCATTCCTCAGGAATAGGTCATTTGATGCGTTGTTTAGCGCTAGCTCAGGCTGCGGAAGAATACGGACTAGAGAGTGTCTTTTTTGTGCCGGAATATGCTTACGAGATCTGTAAGGCGCGTCATGATTGGGTTGGTAGGGTCATTGTAGCGGAGACTAATGATGAAACCACCATTGCTCAAATCAGGGATAGCGCGGCTGTTCAAAACGCGGTGGCGCTTATACTTGATGGGTACCACTTTAGTGAGCAGTTTGTATCACAAATGGCCTTATTACCTCTACCTCTCGTTTTATTAGATGATATTGAAAGTGTACTCTGTAAATACGCTGATGTTATCGTGAACGCCGCAGGTGAGAGTGCAGAACATCGATATCATGCTCTTAATCCCCATGCGCAATTATGTTTGGGTTCGCAATACCGTTTACTTCGCCGCGAGTTTAGGCAAACGCCTGTTTTGCCTATACCTCAGCGAAGAAGCCTTACTGTCAATTTCGGGGGCAGCGACCCTAAGAATCTAACATTGCCGGTGTTAAAAGCCTTATCCGAAAGCTTAGCCAATACGCCTATTCGTGTGGTCACTGGGCCAGGTTTCGCACACTTAGATTCGCTGCAGCATTTCATACAGCAGAGCGCTGCGTCTATTCAGCATATCCATAATTGCCAAAATATGGCTGAGGTTTGGGTGAATTCCCGCCTCACTGTTGCTGCTGCCGGAGGGTCTCAATTCGAGTTGGCAGCGTGCCAGAGCCCTTCAGTTTTGGTGGTAGTCGCCGATAACCAATTGAATGCGACACGTGAAGCTTCAAAGCAAGGTTGGTGTGATATATGGGATGCGCGAAATGGGGGAGATATCCCAAACCTGGTTAATAAAGTGGCAAGGCTTTGGAATGATGCAATTTGTCTAGAACAGATGCATGCCCGTGCAGGGCAGTTTTCGTTTGTGACAGGGGCAGATACCTTAATTGACTCACTAAAAAATTCTGTGCGATAAAAAATAGGTATAGCGCAATGAATACGACTACTGTTACCGGATACCAGGTGACCTTGGTACCTATCACACTGGAGCATCAGGCATTACTTAGGCAATGGCGAAACAGTCCAGACATCAAACAATGCATGTTTTCCAATGGAACCATTAGTGAAGCGCAACAGCTCACATGGTTCAATCGAATAAAAGGATGTGAAAACGAGTGGCATTGGATAGTGTCCTACAAGGGCGCTTTTATCGGGTCGACAAACATTAAGGCCACGGCAGAGGGCGCTTCGGTGAGTGAATCTCCTGAATTGGAGGCGGGTTTGTATATTGGCGAGGGTCGTTACAAAAATAACATACTGGCCTTCGCACCAACACTCGCTATGTATGATTATTGCTTCGAGCAATTTCAAACTCAAAATTTTAAAGCGAGAGTAAAAGCGACAAATTCTGCGGCAATTCATTATAATCAAAAATTGGGTTACAAGACCATTCGCACCGAAGAGCAAGGCTCTGTGTTAGAGATGTTACTAACATTCAATGATTATCAAAACAGTACAAAAATGTTAAAACAGTTTTTGTCACGTTCGGTTAAAAATAAAAGAGGGTAAAGTGGAAAATAAAGAGAAGCTCATTAAGGCATTTACTGAATCACTAGGCATTGAACCGCAGTTGGTGACTGATGAACTTACTTACAACACCATTCCTCAATGGGATTCTACGGCACACATGGTGTTGATTGCCGAGTTAGAAAATGTATTTGATGTGATGTTAGATACCGACGATATTATTGATTTAAGTTCGGTAGCACAGGCAAAAATCATTTTACAAAAGTACGATGACAGCATTGAGTTCGCCTAATTTAGCTGACAGTTCGGTATTGATTACAGGGGCAACCGGAGATATCGGAGAAGCCATTGTCACCCGAGCTATTGCCGACAAGGCATTTGTCATCGCTTGCGGTCGCAACGAGAGTAAGCTTGAGCAACTCTCCTCACAGTTTGAAGGGCAAATTCACACCCTTTGTTATGATGTGACTGATGAAAAAGCTATAAGCAACGCCTTTAGAGAAGTACAAAAAGGGGTAACAGCTAAGAGGTGGCCAGCGTTATACGGTTTAGTTAATAGTGCCGGCATCATGGCAGAAGCAGTACTGCCTATGACAAGTGGCGAAACATTAAAGCAGCAAATGGCCGTTAATTTTTTTGCACCTTACCAGCACATGCAGTTGGCCAGTCGACTGATGAGCCGACAAAAAGCGGGAAGTATCGTTAATATAGTGTCGCAGGTGGGTGAATTAGGAAGCAGTGGTATGAGCGCCTATGCGGCAAGCAAAGCAGCGTTAACGGGAGCAACAAAATCTCTTGCAAAAGAGTTAGCGCCCAAGGGAATTCGCGTAAATGCAGTGGCACCGGGCTTTATTGATACCGCTTTAACTTCACACTACGATGATCCAGCTAAACAGAAAGTGTATGGGCGTATTGAACTACGGCGAGGAGGCACTGCAAAGGAGGTAGCAGATGCTGTGCTATACCTACTTTCTTCTCACGCTAGCTATACCACAGGACACGTATTACCCGTGGACGGACTATTTTGCCCGTGATTATCCTTGAACCAAGTGACAGCCCTGAGCGAAATAATAGCCCTGAGCGAAATAACAGCCCTGAGCTAAATATTCCATTTATTGCGCCCCATAGCGACAGTGAAGCCATTGCATTAATAGACGATGTTGACCACCTCTCCTACCGTGAACTATCTCAAGCGGTTCAACGACGAGGCCAAGAATGGCAACATAGTATAAAATGCGAATCCCAACAGCGCCCCCTTGTTACATTATTTGTGAATAATAGCATCACCAGTGTTGTAGACTATTTAACAGCGTTGACGCTTAATTATGTCGTGTTGTTACTCAACCCTAATTGTTCAATTGCCACGAGAGCTAACTTTTCTGATAGGTTTCACCCAAACGCAACGATTGAAGACGGGCGCTTATCACTGCTTCATCATGAATTCCAGCAAATAGATCCCCGCGTGAGTATACTGTTATCAACCTCTGGCAGCACGGGGGCTGGCAAATGCGTGGCCTTATCCCATCAGAACCTGACAGCCAATTGCGATGCAATTTTAAAGTACTTGCCAATAGAGACAGAAGATATAACGCTCGCAACACTACCTCTTAGTTATTCATACGGATTGTCTGTATTGCATACCCATTTGAGCATGGGGGCTACTGTGTGCTTTACCCGCTATAGTGTGTTCGATAAAGGCTTTTGGAATATCGTGAAGAACCATCCCGTTAGCTCGCTTTCTGGAGTGCCCTCGTTTTATGAAATGCTACTACGATTGCGCTTTACTACCATGACACTGCCTCACCTACGTTACTTCACCCAAGCCGGTGGAAAACTGGCAGAAACTCACGTAATGCGTTTGGCAAAGTATGCAAAGCAAATGGGTATAGCGTTTTATGTGATGTATGGCCAAACTGAAGCCACAGCGCGAATGGCGTATTTATCTCCCGATAAGGTTTTGTCAAAACCCAACGCTATAGGAAAGGCGATTGCAGGTGGAGAATTTAAGCTTGTCGGCAACACCGCCCGTAACGGTGAAGGCGAACTTTACTATCGTGGCGAGAATGTCATGTTAGGCTATGTTTCGGATGCCGCTGATTTGGTCAGTGTTTTGACGGATGAGTGGCTTGCAACAGGGGATCTGGCTATACGAGATACCGATGGCGACTATACCATTACCGGCCGTATTAAGCGCATGATTAAAGTGGCTGGAGAACGGACAAATCTTGATATCATCGAGCAGGTTCTTCTTAATACACTAGCTCATCATAGTTTACTTGCACCTGCGTGTGTTATCGGCGAAGACGATAAGCTCATTGCGGTTTATGCAGGTGAACTGTTGGAGGAACAGCGCAGTGGCGTGATTGAAAGCTTATCGACGTCTCTGTCTTTACCGAAACGTATCATCGCGCTTAATGAAGTTGAATCTTTGCCGCTACTGAGCAATGGTAAGGTTGATTACGCAGGTGTCTCACAGTTGGTGATGGGAGTTATTTAGCGTGTTTTCTTACCCGCCAGAGTTATTTGACCTACCCGTATACGGTTTGCCCAGTACGCAAAAGCAAGCCATGCTAAATCGTGTGATGTCACAGCTTAGTCAGCACCATTATCAGCATTGTGAAGCGTATAGGCGATTACTAGATAGTAGGCCTTTTAATTTTACTTCGGCTGCACATACTGAACAATTCCCCGTGGCAGCTCGGTTGTTTAAAGATTTAGCGTTAACCAGTATTCAATCGAGTGATGTTTTTCGTCAAATGCGATCTTCAGGCACTAGCGGACAGGCGTCAAAGATTACCCTTGATGGCGAGTCAGCCAAACGGCAAAGCCAAGTATTAGTGAAAATCCTGCAAAGCTGGTTGGGCAAACAGCGACGCCCCATGTTGTTAATTGATGCACCGTCGACGGTAAAGAAAGCAGGCGCGATGACGGCGAGAGCGGCGGGTCTTCAAGGTTTATCGTTTTTTGGGCGACACCATTGTTATGCATTAAATGAAGAGATGGAGCTGGATATTGACAAGGTTAGCGATTTTTTTTCTGAGTATGGAAAACAGCCCGTCTTGATTTTCGGTTTCACCTTCATTGTTTGGCAGAAGTTCATTCAAGCACTAGCGCAGCAGAACATAAGCTTCGACTTTGCCGATGCTATTCTTATACACGGTGGCGGCTGGAAGAAAATGCAAGATCAAGCGGTCACTGACGAAATATTTAAAGCATCCATTTATAAAACCTTAGGGAAGGTGAACGTCCATGATTATTACGGAATGGTCGAACAAACGGGTACTATATATATGCAATGTGAGAATGGTTTTCTTCATACACCCGCTTGGTCGGACGTGCTTATTCGTAGCCCACAAGACTTAACCCTTCTCGAATACGGCGAAGCAGGGTTAATTCAAGTCAATTCTGTGTTACCTACCAGCTATCCTGGACATTGCATTTTAACAGAAGATCTGGGCACTGTTTTCGGTGAAGATGACTGTGAATGTGGACGGTTAGGAAAATACTTCAAAGTTCATGGGCGGGTACCAAAAGCGCAAGTGAAGGGTTGCAGTGATACATTTAGTTAACGTTAATCAAGCACTGGTCGATTGGCATATTCAGCCTAGCAATGGTTTTTTCGATGAAACGCCGGTTTTGCATGATGATATCGTTGATGCTGTTGCGGGTTTTTCTGCTTACCTTTTTAAACAAGTCGACAGTAAACAATACCCCGAAATTGTGTCGCTAGCATTTTGGTTTCGTCACGCTCACCTTAAGCAGGTTCTGGGCGAGTCTAAGGGTGACTTCAGTCAAAAAAACGTGAATAGGGTATTTCACATCGCACCGGCCAACGTCGATACAGTATTTATGTATTCTTTACTGTTATCAGTGCTATGTGGCAATAAGAATATCGTCCGTATTAGCCAACGCAGTGGCGATGTCACGAAACTATTGGTGGCGTATCTTCGTCAATACATGAAATCGGCCGAAGGTGCTTTACTTGCCTCACTCGTCAGTGTCATAGAATATGATGCGCAATATCAAGATATCACCGAGCAGCTTAGTCACTGGTGTGGATTGCGGGTAGTTTGGGGGGGAGATAGCGCAATAGCGTCAATTTCCGACATTGCACCTAAAACGCCACAAATTAGTTTCCCAGATCGTTATTCCGTCGCTGTATTACAACTGGACGACACGTCTAACATTGTTAGTGTAGCCAGTGCATTTTTGGCTGACGTTCTGCCTTTTACTCAACAGGCTTGCTCTTCTCCTAAGGCGCTTTATTGGCTTAACACGAGTCGCATCCATCAAGAAAAGTTTTGGCACCAAGTTAATTTATTATTAGCGTCTTCAATACATCAATTTGAATTGAGCCACAAGGTTGAACAACACGTTCTTCTCCAGCGGTTAATTGGCAATTTTGGAATGATGATAATAGACGAAACTGGTAAAAAAATTGCTAATTTTGCACAATTGGTAAATGTGGGTGTCATTGCCAGATGCAAAGTCAAGACTTTGACGTCAAGTGTCCTTGCTGCACACACTGGTTTCGGGTTAGTTATTGAAAAAGATATTGTATCGGTAGATGAAATAGCCTGTTCGTCAAAACTGCAAACGATAACCCATAGAACGCTAAGCGATTGGCAAAACCCGAATGGCCAATTTAAACGAGTAGTGCCAATAGGCAAAGCGCTAGAGTTTTCACCCGTATGGGACGGCGTGGATCTACTGCAATCCTTTAGTCAATAATAACGTTATAAGAAAGAGGTATTGGTATGTTAAAGGATATTCGTATTCATCTAGCGTCCGAAGATAGTGTTCAAGAAGAACTAGAACAAGCACTGTCTAAACATATTGTTACTAACCACCGCAATAGTATATTGGCATTTGCTCGCCACATACCATCATTACTGCCTCAGGTAAAAAAGGTCTCAACAGAGAATATCTCCCTATTTGCAAATAAATCCGGTGAGTTTAATCTTGTTGATTACGCCACAGGGCGAACGGTTTACGGGATTCATCCGCAATCAGAGATTCACTCACAATACCAGGCTATTAAGCAACATGCCCCTTTTATTGCATTGAATGGCAATAATAATGACCGCACAGACAATGCAGAAAGCGATGTTACAACAGTGTCGGAAGTTAAAGATTTACCCAGCTATAAAAAGCTTATGAGTTATTCACCGCTGCCCGTCGACATCAATGTTATGGTCGTCATGGGGCTGGGTCTTGGATATCACATTGAAGCACTTGTTAAGCATCACAATATTCGTCATTTAGTCATTTATGAGCCTGAATTGCAGTACTTCCAATGTTCCGTACTCGCGCTCAACTGGCAGCGGTTATTGCAAAGTATGGAATCTAAAGGGACCAGGGTCTATCTACTTATTGAAAAGGATGGGCGCGATATCATAGAGAATATCAATGAGCTCAGCGAACATTTTGATATTGAGGGCTTTTATTTTTATAAGCATTACAATCATGGGATATTCGACCGATTAAACTTTAGTTTGAAGCATCATTCTTGGTCTTATTTGGCGAAAAACGGAATAAGTCTGGTTAAAGATACAAACCCTAACCTTTTTTTACCGGTGTGGACGGAAAGTATTCAAATAGAAAATGTTCAGTCAGTAAATAAGTCTGCCCCGCTGTTTCAAAATAATTTATCCGCATTCAAAGAGTATTTTCCAGAAATTTACGCTGAATTTGTCGAATACACCCCCAGTGATTGGCTGCCTATCACTAACGAAAATGGAGAAGTGAATTTAGTCCAAAAGAAATCACTATCACCGTTTGGCGGACGGTCTCCACAGCATGACGCGGCCGAAAGCTTCAAACATTTCAAAGATTTCCCTCAAAAGGATAGCTTGATATTGGGGTACAAAGGGGAAAAGCTTAAGCACTACAAACACTACCAGTTTGTCAAAGAGGCTGAATCTCTCCTTAGTGATATTTCTGAGGAGGTTGGACAATTACCTGAAACGGTGAAATCGCTAATTATGTTTGGTGTGGGTCTCGGCTATCAAATTGAAACGCTCTACCAAGAAAAGAACGTGGAAAAACTATTTCTATGCGAACCTAATCGGGACTTCTTTTATGCCTCTTTGTACGCAATTGATTGGCATGGGATTTTAACAAAAGCAGACAGTGAAAATTGTCGAATTTACATTAATATCGGCGATGATGGATCAAATTTGTTCAGAGATTTATTGGATCAATTTTATTCCGTAGGGCCATATTTGCTCGCCAGTACTTATTTTTATCAGTCTTATCACAACTCGCATTTGGTTGAATCCCTTGCTCAAACTAGGGAGCAATTACAAATTGTTATCTCGATGGGGGAGTATTTTGACCACGCACTTTTCGGCGTTTCGCACACGGTTGAAGCCTTAAGTCGAGGGTACCCGCTATTGACACGCGACCCTGATGAAATACTCAATCTCGACCAAAAAGAAACCCCTGTTTTTATCGTCGGGAATGGCCCGTCATTAGATACGTGTATCGAGGAAATTAAGCAATGCCAAGGCAGAGCCATCGTCATTTCCTGTGGAACCGCCCTTATGCCTTTGTACAAAAATGGGATAACTCCCGATTTCCATGCAGAGATTGAACAGAATAGATCAACCTTTGATTGGGTGAGCCGAGTTGGAGATTTCGACTATTTAAAACAAATAAGTTTAATTAGCTGTAATGGGATTCACCCAGATACCTGTCATTTATTTAAAGATGTATTCCTCTCTTTCAAAGCGGGGGAATCTTCTACCAGTGCTGCTGTTAATCTTTTAGGTAGTGGTATTTTCGAAGAGTTAGAATATGCCTTTCCTACAGTGTCGAACTTTGTGCTGAATCTCTTTACGAAAATGGGCTTTAACCAAATTTACTTATTTGGCATTGATCTTGGTTTCCAAGACGCTAAAAAACATCATTCCACGCAGTCAGGTTATTTTGGGGACGATGGTAATGAAATTTACAATTACAGTGAGAAGAATAATACCTCGTTTGTCGTTCCCGGAAATTTTCAAGAAACTGTATTTACTAAACACGAATTCAAAGTGTCTAAAGACGTATTAGAGCAAACGTTGTCTAATCAATCCGTGTACTGTTTTAACTGCAGTAACGGCGCCAAAATTAATGGCGCTTTACCTCTAAAGGTAGATGATGTTTTATTGGTAAACGCAGAAGGTAGCGCGTTGAATGTGATAGATGTAGTCAAAGAAAGATTATTCACACCAATTGCCGATCATCATTACTTTTTCTCAACGTTCTTTGCTAAGTTCCGGCAAGAAGCGTTATCAGCAGAGTTTGATCAGCTAATAGATTTAATTAATGAACCAATAGATAGCGTTGAATCCATTAGCGAACTCATTGATAAGCAAAAAGGATTAATCTTTGAGTCTTATGGAAAGGGGGCATCACTACTTTTCTACTTACTTTTCGGAAGCGTGAATTATTGCAACGTAATGCTGAGCAAATGCGAATTTATTAAGAACGAAAAAGCGTCTTTGGATTATGCAAAAGCGTTACTGAAGCAATGGTCAGATTTTCTTGAACGTGCAAAGTTTTCTGGTCTAAATTTGCGTTTTAGTATGGATAACGCGGCATCACTTGAAGGTGATAGACAAAGAAAATATCTAAAACTCTTTAATAAAAAGATGCTTTATGTCACTAACCTTAATCAGGATGTTGTCTTTAATCGGTTAGCTGACCGGATATATGCTCAAAATGTTATCGATATTAAGAACGTTGATGTTAAGAGCGTTGAAGTTAATGACATCGACTATTCTTCTCAATACACAGAGGTGAGGTTTGCTTTTTGGGTGAAAAGCCAACAGCAAGTAGACGTTTTCACTACGGCACTAAATGAAAGTCAAATATCCCAAAGTCATGTGTTTTGGTTTGGCAGTGATGTCTCTACTCTAGACGTTACTGCTTTGCGCTTTCCTAGTAGTGTGGTCGTACACCCTGAGTTTGTTTATGGCAGTGAGGGAGTGGCGCATATCGCAGAAGGCAATGCGCCATTTTGGATAGAAGAAAGGTTACCACACGTTGCGTTAAAATTTGACTTCACAGTAAATTACTCTCGAACTTTAGTACCCAAAATAGGTGTGAGATATCAAGAGGAAAACGAAGGCATATTATCAGCGTTTTATGACAAGGTAATAAATGCTACCAAGGCTTATACAAGCTTTCTCGATTTTGGTCATTATTTGGTTTTTGGCGCCGATGAGGACTTAAAAGCGAATATGGTCGATATGGCGGGGAACAGAGGCTGCTTTTACAGAATATCTGACTTATCCATTAATCTACTGTCAACGGAAATTAATGATGACCTCATGGAATCTCTAAAGCAAGCTAGCTCAGTCGGTAAGGTTGGTCAACGTTACCTTACATAACAGACTAGGCTACCAATTTTCATCACTGAACGAAAAATAAAGTTTTTTTGATTGGCGTCGATAGGTTGTTAGAGCGCGTTGGTACTTTCGTGCTTCTTTTATTGCCGGGTGCAAATTAGCATTCGTAATCGTGATTATAGTGGAGACCATGAGTTTGCTATCTCTATCGGATATATTTGGTATGAGCGTTACATTTATCTTGTATATCGTTATGGCGAGTAGCCTACTTTCGTTGACTAAAAAAGTTCGAGCTCGCCGCGGTGCTTTGTCCAGTGTGCTTAACTTTAAAGACATACAAATTCTTATGCTGTCATCGATTGCAGTAAGTTTTGCATTGGCGGCAGTACCTTGGCTTGCTGTTAAGGCACTGATTTGCATTTCCTTCTTCTTATACGGTGTGTTAATTTGGTTGGATGCCTTGCTATTCGTGCAGTATCGTATTGAAATCAATAGGCAGAGCATGGCTTGGTTTTTCACAGGGAGTAAGGGGCTCGCTAAAGGCATCCCTCATCTTTTCCTGTTGCTAAAACAAGTGCCATGGATTGTGTTCATTCCCCTTATGTGGGCGGCTACGCAGGGCGTAGTACTCTATCTCCAATCACTTCCTTCGACTTCGTTCTCAAGTGAAACGGCATTCAGTGTATCGTTATTCGCGGGTCTTATGATGGTTGCTATGATTTTGCTATATGTTTGGCAATTAATGAATAGACCTAACCATCAATTTTTTACCGCACCTAGTTTGTTATTGAATATTGTCTTAGACGACACATTCGCTGGCAACGAGGACTTGGTATTAGATCCTCGTCATCAGCCCTTTGTTGAACCAAAAATGCATAATGGCTTCACAAGTGAGATAACAGGGGTATGTGAGGGAGCCAATATTATATTGATCACCATTGAGTCTTTGGGGAATTACCTTGAAAACGAAGTGAGTGAAGGGATACAGTCGAAGTTAAGAGAAAGGTTTAGAGAGCATACTTGGATAGGGAAAAAGCACTTTTGCTTATGCCCCAATACTACAGTATCAACCAACCAGATATATACAGGTGCATACTCTAATAATCCTTACAATAAGCTAGATAGTCTTTACCCAGGTGCAGAGCCTAAGCACCTCAAAACTTTAAAGCAGCGCGGCTATACCACGATGTTTTTAGACAGCGCTGATATTGAGTTATATGATTACTATAAGCTGCTCGATAGGATTGGTTTTGACCATGTATGGGGAACAAATGACATGCATGGTAATGAACGCAAAGCTGATTATCGATTGTGGAATATGGTCGACGCCGTAGCGGATGCCGCCGATGGCGGGCCTTTCTTCCTCCATATCATTAATGACCAATCTCATATGCCCTACGAAACGGTAGACAATAAAAGGTTTAATCGTCATAAGGGCAAAGATGCAAAGTCGCAGTATATGAATGCTGTAGAGGAAGTCGACTATATTATTGATGAATTCTTGAATCGGCTTGCTGACAAGGTAGATATGTCAAATACCCTATTAGTGTTTACTGGCGATCATGGCGAATCGTTTGGCGAGTACGGCTACAGTTTTCATAGTAATTCGATTATTTACCCTCAAATGCACGTCCCCTTTTTTCTAACTCATCCGCGTCTAACCTCTAAAGAAATCGAGCACTCATGTCATTTCGACTTGTTTCCCACTTTTTTTGATTTACTTGGTATTTCTACTGATTACCCGCATTTGGGGACAACGCTGGCTGATGATTCAAGGGCGTTTGCGTACTTATTTCATTCGGCAACGTTGAAAGGGAATACGCCTGCGAATTTCGGTTTTTTATTTAATGACGAGTTATTCTGGGTTGATCGCCTGTTTAATCAGATAAAACGTGTGCAAGATGGAAAGTGCTCGTCTATTACCCTAGACGAAGAACGAGAATATATTTGTTCTCTACTTCAGCGGATGCTCAAACAGCGAGCGATAATGCAGTGAGTGGCATAAGAGTAGCTGACGATTTAAACAAAACAGGGCTGTGTATTCTCAACCGATGCATTGGGATATGACAGCGATGACAGTACCCATTTAAGCTGATGGACGATTAATGAACTCTCCTCAAACTTTATCCATGGTATTTTGCATTGATGATAATTTTGCCCCTCATCTTGCCGCGTTATTAACGAGTATTATTGTCAATACTCAACCCGGAAACTCATTTACCTTTTATGTGTTTTCTGCAGAGTTATCTGAAGATAATAAGACAAAACTCAAACGCACCGTGGGAGAAAGTCATCACATCGCGTTTAACCACATGAACGCAACACAATTTGATAATACCCAAGTCAGTCAATATTTCTCTAGTCGCCTGTCTATCGTCACGTACTTCAGAATATTAATCCCTGAAATACTTAAAGAGCTTCAAACAAAAGTGCTTTTCATGGATGCGGATATGATAGTGAACACTGATTTAGCGGAATTATTTGCTATCGACCTGAATGGTCAAGTCGCAGGAGTCGTGAAAGATTCTTTAGTCGAAAAATCCACTCATGCACAAAGTTTAAGGGTTGCGCCAGAATCCTATTTTAACGCGGGTCTTATCATGATGGATTTATGTGCTTGGCGTCAAAAAGAAATTAGCCGAAAAGCCATGGATCTGGTTAATTCAGGTAAGCACTATAAGTTTAACGACCAAGATATTCTAAATATTACGTTAGAAGGTTATTTGCATTTTTTTGATGATGCTTGGAATGTTCAGCAATCTAGCTTAGAACGCTTTACAGCTATTAAAGATGCAAAAACTATTCATTACAATGGTGCGGAAAAGCCTTGGCAATTTGCGAGTATTCATCCATTTACGCAATTGTACCTTCAATACAAAGGCCTATCACCCTATGCAGACACACCTCTTGTCCATTTTTTGGACACACATGATAAAAGGTTAATTGAACGTATTTTTCAATCACAATCTTCCCATATTTACATTTATGGTGCGGGACAAAAGGGGCGTAGGTTAGCCCGTTACTTGCAAACTGAGGCGCCTGAAATTAGCCTTGTTGGCATGATTGATCGCTTCCCTCAAATGACTGTTTTTAATGGAGTTCAGGTGTCTAGTACTTTACCACGGTTGAAAGACGAAGTTATCGTCGTGGCATCTTTTGCGTATGCCGATGAAATCGTAGAGCAACTCATGCAAAGTTCAGTTCCACTTAATAAAATTATTGCCATATGTAACAGGGTGTAGGGGAAGTTTCTATGTCAAAAGCACCCACATTATCCATCATAGTCCCTTGTTATAATCACGCCCGTTTTTTACCTGAACGGCTTAAATCGATTTCTGAGCAAAGCTTTGGTGATTTTGAGATTATTCTGCTTGATGATGCTAGCACGGATAACAGTCAGAATGTGTTACAGGCTTATGCCGACCAAGAAATGCGGGTTTCCGCCACCTTGTTTAATGACGAAAACGGAGGGTGTGTTAACGAGCAGTGGCGAAAGGGCGTTCGTATTGCTAAAGGCGACTTTATTTGGATAGCTGAGAGTGATGATGTAGCGACCCCAGACTTTTTACAGGTGCTTTTACAGCAATTCAAATCTTTTCCGGAAATAGGAATGGCTTACTGTGACTCAATGATTATTGATGATGCTGGTATAGAACTAGGTGGTTATGACTATTCCCATTCTGAGTACCAAAATCGTTGGCAGGGAGATTTTGTACTCGATGGTAAAACCTTCATTAAAGAGCATTTAGTGTTCAGAAACGTTATTCCGAATGCAAGTGCTGTTGTATTTAGAAAGGAAAATCTAAAAGCAGCATTATCTGAGAGTAATATGAAATATTGCGCGGATTACCAATGCTATACACGGCTGTTATCCAACGCTGCTATTGCTTATGTGTCCAAGCCGTTAAACTTTTTTCGCGCGCATATTCATACTACCCGATGGCACAGCCAACAAAGCTATGCTGCTGCTGCCAAAGAAAAGATCACAATTCTTAAAGAAATTAAGCGTTTAAACATACCGCAAAGCACTGAAAATTTAGTAAAATCATGCCGCTGGCTATTTAAGCATCGTCATAAATTTAAACGCTTAGGTAATTTGATTACTGAATTGCACGCGAGAGTCGACTCTACCGATAAGGTTGCGCTGTATGGTTTTAACGATATTAGTGGATACGTATTAGAGGCGTTTTCTCCTCATCTACAGTTTTCCGTGATTATTGATAAAAAAAGTTCAGTTGCTGATAAAAAGGGAATTCCTATCAAGACCCTCTCTACGTCACTACTTGCCGATATTGATGTTGTTGTTGTCTGTTCGTTTAATTTCAAAGAAGAGATGTGTTCAAACCTAAATAAACAAGGGTTCAAAGGTCGTGTCATAACGGTGTAAAGCTTGTTTAGCACTATAAAAATGTCCACATTTGCAAAGGTCCTGTATGTCTGAAAATCAATTAGTTGTGGTGTTAGGAATGCATAGGTCGGGGACCAGCTTAGTGGCCAGCTTAGTAGAGGCCATGGGCTTTTCGTGTGGTGAACACCCCATGCGGCCAAGTAAAGACAATCCTAACGGGTATTGGGAAGATGAGTTAATCGTCGATATCAATGAAAAACTACTTCATTCTTTAGGTTATCAATGGTGTTCTTTAGTGTGGCTGAATTTAGCTGACCTCAGGCAAAGCAAACTCTATGAAGCTTTGCGACAAAAAGCAGTTAATTATCTTCAAAAGTTGCTCGCAAAAAATAAAAAGGTTTCACTTAAAGACCCAAGAATGTGTATTTTGCTGCCTTTCTGGCTGGACGTTTTCAAGGAACTTGATACAGATATAAAAGTGGTGCTGGTAAAACGTCACGTACACGCCATCGCTAACTCGTTACTGACGAGAGATCAATTTGATAATGAGTATGCATCACAACTCATCTATTTGCATTGGGCTGCAATAGTTCGATTTTTACCTAAATCTTATTCACGTATTTTAATCAACTATGAAGAGGTTAGACGGGATGAAATTGGCATTCGAAAGTCCTTAATGACGTTTCTTGATGTTGAATCTAGTGTGCCTTCAAATTTATTTGAAGAAAAATTGGAGCACCATGCGACTTCGAGCAGTGAAGCTAGCGCCTCAGGTTTTACATGGCAACAAGAAATGCTGATGGGTTTTCCTAACGCCAATGTTGATGAAGATAGAATCAAGTCACTGGCTACTTTTTATTACGCATTAAATGCCGCCTATGGCAAGCGCAAGCTTCGTCAGTACATTATTAATGAAATAAAAAGCTTTGCCGATAACTATAAAACGAAAAAGGTTATTTTGTACGGTGCGAGTGAATTTGCTTCTATTTTGATAGGACAGCTATCGGACGCCATTGTGTTATCTGTGGACTATGCTGCGTCTGAAGACCATCAAATAGCGCGCTTTGGTAAATGTTTTTGTGCTCCTCACTTAATTAGAGAAACCGAGCATGATGTGATTGTTGTCGCGGTGACGGGGCGAAAAGACGAGCTTATTCATTTTTTGTCTGGTTACACCAGTCAACCTATTACTTTTGCAGAAGAGTGTTTGTTTTAAGTTACGGTTTAAGACTCAGTTGGTTGAAGCTAGGTTCTAAAACGTCATGTGTTCAACGCAGTCGTCAAGACATTAATATAATATGGTGAATCCACTAATGAATTTTGAGCCTAAGCTAGAACGTTCCAATCCTGGGTATGACTGGATCCTCAAAGAAATCGCCACATTAGAACCCTTTTACTTTCTAAAGCTCAATCATGGCTTTTGGGAGAGACTCGTACAAATTCAAAAGTTAGGTTATGAGTTAGCGGATATTGACGCATTGAATTCTGAACAAATCGCTGAGATCGAGAAAGTTACTGGTGTTTCCGACTCATATTTTGTTGAAGATGGTTTTCTTAGCGAACTATTGTACCTTTTCAAAGCATACAGACCCCAAGAAAATTCGTTTGTTTTCGTTAGCTCATTACAGCCTTGGCCTCTTTCTGACCGAGTGGAAGGGACACCAATGCAATCTTCATCTCGATGTCTTAAGCTCATTTCCGATTATGTATTTCCTGACCTAATTAGATTCTCACATAGCAATGGTTTTACGGGATATGAATTTAAGAAAGCCCTTATAGACAATGATTTGTCACGCTTTTTTCAAGGAATAAATGACCGAAAAGTGATTGTGTTATGTAACCAACGCAATCGAAAGATATTTGACCATTTAGCAATACAAAATTTAACGTTTATCATTGCTCATGAACGACAAGCAAGACTAAAACGATTAGAGATATTTGACGATCTTATTGAAGAAATAGCGAATAGTGAAGGTAATCTCCCAATTGTTGTTTCAATGGTGGGAGGAGCACTCGCAACCTGGCTAGGTTTTAAGTTAAATGAGCATCAAGCAAACTGCCAATATATAGACGTTGGCGCTGCCTTTTATGCATTTGTTAAAGGAGATGCGGGCAAGCGGGGGTGGATGAAGGCCTATGCCGCGCAGCTGTCTAATGCAATAAGTAGCATGAACCTACCACAAGAGATTACGCGCCTATATGCACCAGATGGAGGCTCGTTAACTACGCAACTTATAGAACTTGCCAATTCAACTGGGGTTAACGAACCACGTAAGCTCTCTCTGAACAGCGAAGACGCTAAATTTAATGGGGGGCAAGTCGGTTTCACGGAAAATAAAGCCTACGATTTTAATAGGCTTAAAGACTATATCGATTTTGCTGGAAAGGCCAATCATCGGGCGAAGGGTAGGCCAGTAATACGTTTGCTGGAAAAAGCAGTTCATTTAATGTTGAGTCTATCGCCTAGCAGATACGTTATCGCACTGAATAGCGAAATCTCAGCACGCTATATTGCAGCAGCGGTTAATCAGGTCGTTGCAGGTAAGCCACACATTAAATGGTTATCGTCTGAATTTAGTAACCTCTCAATGAGTTGCGGTATACTGGGGTACCCAGTCATCGCGCCCAGTGATTGCGAAGGGCGGTTAGACTTGCAGGCGTTAGGGAATATACCTCCTGACACATTCGATGGTGTTATCTATACAAATGTCTTTGCTCAGCATTCAAACTGGACTGATGTATTTTCTTGGTGCAAAGCGAATGGAAAAGCCATGTTTGTGGACAATTCTATAGGGCTGTTTGACCGACCCGCCGTTAATCTGCAAGAAGATGCTCCCATTGAGGTAATATCGTGTGATCACACCCAACCATGGGGGGGGAGTGAGGGTGGTTTTTTAATTTGCAACGAAGAAGAAGCATACATCGCCCGATCTCTTACTAACGATGGCGTGGGTGTTGGTGAAAATAATTTAACGATAGCTCATGTAGGCGCGAATTATCAGTTAAGTGATCTGGCGGCCAGTTCAATTCTATGTCGGTTAGAGACATTGGAGAGCTGGACTTTTTTTTATCAGTCACAAGAACGCAGGGTAAAGTCTTTAATCATTGATTCAGGGCTTTCTCTTGCGCCATTTACAGGGCAAACACAGCCTCGTTCAAGTCGCGCTTTTACGCCATTTATTAGTCCAGCGCCGGTATCGATAATTGAGAGCGATATGAATGCGCTTTGCCGTAAGAGTTACAAGCCATTCAAGGCTCAGCAATCGCATTATTTTGGAAATGAAAGAGCGCAGAAATTATATGAAAATTTAGTCTGTATTTCTAACAATCCATTTAATCGCCATATTAGCAATGAGGAATACGTGGAATTGTTAACGTCGTCTATAGTATTTTCACGTTGATGAGAGTGGTGTTTTTCTGAGATTAATATATTTAATGACTTTACTTTTTTTAATTATCTTTAAGGCTATTTAATAGTGGAAAAATCACACGCTGAATTGCAAGAAATTGGAGGTTATTTTGGCTTGGATATGCCGAATTACCCCAATTTTTTTGAAGATGATTTTTTAGTTCAATCTGCAAGAGCGGCAATTAGACTAGTTGTTCAAAATTCTAATAAAAACGAGGTTTATGCTCCCGCCTATGTATGTAAGTCAGTTATTGATGCACTTAACTCCACAGGATGTAAAGTCAATATTTATAAGTTGAATTCAGAATTTTATCCGTTGGTAGATTATTCCCAGTCTTTTAGCAATAGTGTATTTCTATATGTTAATTACTTTGGGTTATGTCAACGTAACGTTCTTCGCTTGTGCGAAAGTGTAGGTAAAGAAAATTTATTAATAGATAACAGTCAAGCTTTGTTCGCCGAAAATATCGCTGAAGTTTCTGTTTATTCCCCACGGAAGTTTGTAGGATTGCCGGATGGCGGTGTTATTAAAAGTTCATCTACGCCACGGTTTGGTGAGTTAGCGAAAGATGAGAATTCTATAAATAGGATGCCTTATCTTTTAAAACGTTTTAGTGAATCTGCGAAATCTGGATATGAGTATTTTAATTCTGCAAGATTGTCGTTAAGTGATAGTTCACCTTTGTTAATGTCTGATCTGACGAAAGCATTAATGAGCACATTAAATTGGTGCGAAATTAAGAAAATCCGTAAGCGTAACTTCGAATTAATGGACGATTACTTCTCTTCTTGTAATGAAATTGAGCTAGATTTGAATGGGGAATCAGCGCTGTGTTATCCACTACACATTTTGGGCGTTAACGTTAATGAGGTTAGGAATGAATTGAACCGTTTAAACGTATTCAATCCGATATATTGGCTGGATGCTAAACCTCTGCTCACTGATGGTGATTTCGAATTTCAGTTTATGGCGCAAACTCTCTTTTTACCGATAGATCAAAGAATGAACGAAGCTCAAGTTAACTATGTTTGCAACCTTGTTAGCTTATTAATAAATAACCGCAAATTTGATTAATTCTATGTGCATGCATGAAGTTGGGTTCTAATGAAGAAAACAGAATACACCACGTTTAGTTTTGACGAGCACGCAAAGAAATGCGATGTCGATGATTTTTTGAAGCAAATGCTCAGAACCGTGAAAGGTGAACCTATTGAGCAAGAGCAAATTTCCCTTATCATCGAAGTTATCTCAGACTCATTATCTATTGGTCAGTCTGATGCTCTGCTCGATTTAGCCTGTGGTAATGGTTCCTTAGCTTCCCTTCTTTTCAATGAATGTTCTTCGTATAAAGGCATCGATATTTCAGCGTACTTAATAGAGATAGCACGCAGCAATTTTCAAATTAGCGATTCGATAGCTTTTGAGGCAAGTCCTGCAGACGTTTATGTGAAAAATGAACCTCAACCAGAACGCTTCACTAAAGTTAACTGTTTTGGATCCCTCCAATATCTTACAAACGAAGAGGTATCGACAGTCTTATGTAACCTATTTACGCGTTTTAGCAACGTGGAAAAGGTCTTTCTAGGTAATATGCCAGATAAAAACAGCTACACTTCCTTTTACAAAGACAGAGAGCCAACGGAAGCAGAACTGAATGACAATAACACCGCCATCGGTAAGTGGCGGATGAAATCAGAATTAGGTCGTTTGGCAAGTGAAGCTGGTTGGCAGGTAGAATTTACCACCATGCCCGCAAGTTTCTATGCTAAACATTACCGTTTTAACGCAGTTTTAACTAGGTAGTCGAGAATGGAACATATTGTCTGGATCTCTGGTATGCCACGGTCGGGAACTACTTGGTTATCGCAAATTTTTGCTTCGTCACCTGATGTTAGACTCAAATTTTGTCCGTTGTTTTCTTACGAATTTAAAAACGCGCTTACAGAGCAAAGTACAGCCGAGGATTGGCGTGAACTTTTCGCTGCCGTTTATACGAAAAAATCCGAATATCTTGATCAACATTACCTCCGGCGAGACGGCCTCGTACCTGAATTTAAAGACAAGAACCAATTTCCTTCTCACTTAGTCATTAAGTCGACGAGGTTTCATCATTTAACCGAAAAAATATTAACGCTCAATCCGGATTTACGGTTTATCCATATTGTCAGAGACCCGAGAGCCAGCATTTATTCTTGGATAAGTAACCCGTATGAGTTTCCATCTGATGCAGATGTCAATGTTGAATGGAAAACAGGGCGTTGCAGAAAGCAAGGGGTCGGTGAGTTTTGGGGCTTCGACGATTGGTACGATACAACAAAACAGGCATTGGAAATGCAAATTAAATTCAAAGAGCGATTTGTTGTCGTCAAATATGAAGAGTTAAAAAGCTCGCCATTAAAGACTATCGAACAGCTTTTCAGCTTTAGTGGGCTTGAAGTAACAGAGCAAACCAGAGATTTTATCCGACTGTCACAGTCTCAGACAGCACATAATAGTAATAAAAGATCTGTGTACAAAGATCCACAAAAAGTTGAAAGTTGGCGATCTGCATTAGATAGGAACATTGCCAATACGATTGCAGCGCAAGTTAAGAATAGTGAACTTTCACAATTTCTTGATGGTTAAAGGTGGCGCATGAATAAAAAAACTAGCGAAGAATTAGCAGTATTTGGTGGTAGACCGATTTTTGAAGAATTTAAATCTACATCAAACTTACTTAAACCAGATGTTGAGAAGTTTTTGAACTACTCGAAAACCTTCTATGCACAGAAGCATTACACAAATAATGGGCCGAATGTACGTTTACTAGAGTCGCGTTTGGCAAGTTTCCATAATACAAAGCATTGTGTTTCATTTTCAAGTGGTTTTTGGGCGTTAGCACTCGTGATAAAGGTACTTGCTAAACCAGGTAAAACTGAAGTTATTTTGCCATCGCTAACGTACAGGCGAATGACCGATATGATTGCTTGGTTAGGCTTAACGCCACACTTTTGCGAGGTTGATGAAGAGACGCTTGCTATGTGTCCTTCCTCAGTAAAATCCTGTGTGAACGAAAACACCGCGGTTATTTTGGGTGTACATCCCATTGTTAATTGCAGTGACGTCGAATCATTAGAATTAATCGCGAATGAATGTGAGATACCCTTGGTTTTTGATTCTGTAGAATCGGTATATGAGAGTATCGATGCTGGGAAAATAGGCGCCTTTGGGGAGGCAGAGTGCTTTTCACTGCATGCATGCAAACTATTTAACGGATTTGGCGGAGGCTATTTAACAACAAATAATAGCGAGCTAGCCAAGCAATTAAGTTCAATGAGAACGTTTGGTTTTGTGGGCCCAGATAATATTGAATATAGCCACGGTGTTAATGCAAAGCTCAATGAGATGCACGCTTGTATGGCGCTAGCAAGCTTAGATGATATAGACGCGCAAGTAGCAGATAACAAGGCAAGGTACTATCAATATCGTAAGGGCTTGGCGTCGCTTAAAGGTTTTTCGCTGCTAGAGTTTGATGAGGCATTCGATTCCGGCTTTAAAAATATCGTGGCTCGAATCAGTGATGCTTGGCCTTTCTCACGCGATGAAACTGTACGAATATTAAATGCAGAACGCGTGTTGGCTCGAGCACATTACGACCCTCCATTACACACTAAACTCAACGACAATGAATATCTTGCTTGTGACCTTTCGCTAACAGAATCTCTTGCAACCCAATTCATAAACTTACCCTGTGGCCAGAAAGTAAGTTGTGATGACATTGAGAAAATTATCGATTTACTTCGTTTTATTGAAAACAATGCCGATCAGATTAAACAATTAATGCCTAGGATGACCGAACATGACTAAAGTTGAGGAAATCGTAAGCCATTTGCCTATGCAACCACTTGACGATCCTATCCCTGTAGGGCAATTGTACTTCCCAGACTGGTGCGATTATGAACAGGCGATGAGAGGAATCTTCGAGCGTGAGTATTATAATAATAATGGCCCGCTTGTCACTGCATTAGAAAAGCAGCTTGAAAATTTCCTCAACGTAAAACACGCTATCTGCGTAAGCAATGCAACACACGGCTTGATGATTGCGGCTCAAGCCATGGAGCTAACAGGGAAAGTGATTTTACCTGCCCATACTTTTATTGCCAGCGCACAGTCTCTGTTGTGGTGTGGCCTAACCCCCGTTTTTTGCGATGTGCAAAAAGATGGTCATCATATAGATTCTACTAAGTTAGAAGCTCTCATTACTGATGACGTGTCTGCGATTATGGCTGTGAACTTATGGGGTGGAGCCGCTGATATTGATGCATTAGAAAAAATGGCGTCCAAGCATGATATAAAACTTTATTTCGATTCTGCACAGGCATTTGGTTGCGAGTATCAAGGCAAGAAAGTGGGTGGATTTGGAGACGTAGAAGTATTTTCACTGCACGCAACGAAAGTTTTGAGTGCCGGTGAAGGTGGGTTAATTTGCACCAACAATGATGAACTCGCAAACAAGATCCGATCAATACGCCCCAGTTATGGCAGTTTCGAGAAAGTAGCAATAGAAAAAGTGGCTAACTCAAGAATGTCTGAAGCTCAAGCTGCCGTCGCATTGTTGAATCTTAAAAGCTATAAAAATTACCAACGTAATAATGAAAACATTTACAACCTCTATTCCCAACGGTTGTCTTGCATTCCGGGTATATCCATTGTTAACCCTGAAGGCGTGACCCTCTCAAATTTTCAAAGTTTAGTCTGCAGTGTAGATGAAGATAAATTCGGATGTTCGCGAGATGAATTACTCACTATTTTAAAACACTTCAGTGTGTTGGCTCGACGGTATTTTTACCCAGGGGTGCATAAAACGGTAGATTTCGCGCAATACAAGTATAATCTCCCCAATACTGACCATTTAAGCAATGTTGCTATACAATTACCAATTGGTGCCCAAGTAGAGAAAGATGTCGTTAATTTTATTTGCGATGTTATAGCACAAACACATGAGAACTCTCTTCGTCACGGGTGGTTATGAAAATTGGAATAATGCAGCCTTATTTTTTCCCTTACTTGGGGCATTTCGCATTAATTGATGCGGTTGATAAGTGGGTTGTTTTTGATGTTACTCAATATACTCCGAAAAGTTGGATGAATCGAAATCGGATATTACATCCGACCTCTGGGTGGAATTATGTCACCTTGCCGCTAGAAAAGTCGTCTATCAGTCTTAGCACCTGTGACGTATACGTAAGAGATACTGATAAGGTTAAGACATCTATTTTGGGAAAAATTTCTCACTACAAGAAACAGGCTCCATTTTATTCGCAAGTAGTTGAAATCATCAATCGAACTTTTGAAAACGTGACTTCCAGTAAGCTAGTCGACATTAATGTTTCGTCATTGAAGGAGACTTGCGACTACTTAGGGCTAAGGTTTGATGGGGACATTTGTTCCGAACTCGGATTATCTTTTCCGCAAAATATGGGCCCCGGTGATTGGGCACCGTTTATTTCTGAACAGTTAAAAGCAAAGGTCTATATTAATCCAAGTAATGGGATCCCTTTGTTTAATACACATGATTTCACAAAGAGGCACATAGAGTTACACGCCATTTCTTTTTCAACATTTGAATACGATACTGGCTCAATGGAATTTGAGAAAAATTTATCTATATTAGATGTTATGATGTGGAACTCTCCATCAATAATAAGGCAAAAAATTAAAGATCTTTCTTTAATTACGCGTATTTCTAGCGCGTCTTCTTCATTTGTGTAAAGGCGAAAAGATACTCGGGTAGACGAGAGAAAAAAGGTAATTGGTAAATATCAGGTTTCCTATAGCCACCGAAATCTAATTTTCGTTATGAGTATCACTTTTTATACTTAATATTGATTAGATGTTGTACAGCGATGTGCTATATTTACTCACAGAGTTATAAGAGGGTTGCTATTATGCAAGTCAACAACGAATCAACGTCGCTCATTGGGCAAATTCAAGAAAGGCAAAACAGTCTTTTGGAAAAACTTGCCTCTGGAAAACAAGTTAATGACGCGACTGACGGCGCGGCAGCGCAGCAGATAATCGACCGTTTAACATCGGAAGTAGAAGGCAGCCGACAAGCCGTAAGCAACGTATATGATGGTATTTCATTGGCGCAAGTAGCGGAAGGCGGCTTGAGCAGCATAAACGACGATGTAAACCGTATTAGAGAGCTAACGTTGCAGTCGGGTAGTGGCATATTAAGCGATGGCGATCGTCAAGCGCTTCAGTCTGAAATATCGCAACTTCAAGATAATATCAGTCAAACCATAGAGCAAACTAACTTTGCAGGTAAGCCATTATTGTCTGAAGACGGCGCACTAAGCTTTCAAGTAGGGGCAAATGCTGGCAACAGTGTTGACATCGAAACTCAGGATTTTGCGAGCCAGCTATCCAGTGTACTTTCAATCGATTTAACCTCTGGAACCAGTATTAACGACGCGTTAAGCGCGGCGGATGACGCTATTGAGTTAGTCGGTGGTGCACAAGGTGAACTAGGTGCAACACAAAACGCATTACAAAGCACTGCTCGAAATTTAACCCAAGCCAATGTTAATGCGGCGGAATCGAGAAGTCGAATTCAAGATTTAGATTTTGCACAAGCAACATCGCAACAAGCTGCTAATGATGTATTAAGTCAGTCAGCACTTACCATTCAAGCCCAAGCTAATCAGCAGGAAGGGCAGGTTTTAGCTTTGCTTAGCTAAGCGCGAGTTAATGATTTTAATCGAAAGAAGCAGGGTAACCTGCTTTTTTTATTGCTATATTTCCGAAAACACCAGTTGCGCTGTGATCTTTTGTCGTTACAATTTGCAAATGCGCTAAACTGTAAATAATAACAAAGCGTTCTCGGGGAATTAATGAAGGATATTCTGCTGGTTAGCGATAACCAGGAACTAATTCATAGTTTAGAAACCATAGTGACGTTTCTAGGTGAGTCGTGTCAGTCGCGAGGCTTTCATGAATGCGAAGATTATTTGCAAGACAGTGGCGCAGATGCTGTCTTGATTGATTACACATTGCCATCTGCGGTAAAAGCGCTTATTGCGCGCTTCCCACATATTCCTTTTGTTGTGCTTCAAAAACAAAATGGCGAGACAACTGCTGAGTGTAATTTGGTAAGTGTAGTGACGCTTCCGCTTACCTATCCTGTCTTGACGCAAGCCATTCATCGTTGCCAAGAATATTCACGCCGAAAGCCGGGGAATACACGGTCGGGTGGAGCAAAAACTCGCTTGTTTCGAAGCCTTGTGGGTCAAAGCGATCAGATACAAATTGTTCGACGGTTAGTCGAGCAAGTAGCGCCCACTGAAGCCACTGTTTTGATCCTCGGGGAATCGGGGACCGGTAAAGAGGTCGTGGCGCGTAACGTTCACTTTTTGTCTGAACGAAAAGATGGGCCATTCATTCCTGTAAATTGTGGCGCAATTCCAGGCGAATTGCTGGAAAGCGAACTTTTTGGTCATGAAAAAGGGGCGTTTACTGGCGCCATCAGTGCTCGAAAGGGCCGCTTTGAGCTTGCGGAAAATGGCACGCTGTTTCTTGATGAGATTGGCGATATGCCGTTGCAAATGCAGGTAAAGTTACTTCGGGTGCTTCAAGAAAGAATGTTCGAGCGAGTGGGTGGCAGCAAACCCTTAAAGTGTAATGTTCGTATTATCGCCGCCACCCACCGAAACTTAGAAACCATGATAAAGGAAGATAAGTTTCGAGAAGACTTGTATTATAGGCTGAACGTCTTTCCCATAGACAGTCCTGCACTGCGTCAACGAAAAGACGATATCCCGCTACTCCTGCAAGAACTTAATAGTCGTATTCAAGGCGACGGTGTCGAAGGCGTACACTTTACAGAACGAGCGATTGCATCCCTGATGGAACACGATTGGGCCGGGAACGTTAGAGAGCTTTCAAACCTGGTGGAGCGCCTCAGTATTCTTTATCCCTCTCAAGTGGTTGATGTGGCTGATTTACCCGATAAATATCAATACGGCGATGTTCAAGCTTACGAACCTGATTACCCAGAAGAATTGCTTGAAAGAGACGCATTCAATGCATTATTTGCCGAGGCGGCCGCACAGGAAGTAGAAGAAGACCTTGATGAAGATGACAGTGGCTTATTGATGCGCTCTTCACTGCCCGAAGAGGGGGTGAATTTGAAAGAGTATTTATCTGAGTTAGAAATCAACTTAATTCGACAAGCATTGGAGCAACAAGATTGGGTTGTTGCCAGGGCGGCTGACAAGTTGGGTATGCGAAGAACCACCTTGGTTGAAAAGATGCGAAAGTACGATATTCAACGTGTGGAGGAAGTCTAACGTCAGGGAATTGACGTGATAAAATCAGATTAAATCAAGCTAACGTGTTGATATTTAAGATTATAAATATTGGCACGTGTCCTGCTAAGTAAAGTCATAGAGTAAAACGTCTGCTATTTGACGAGGGCGATATGACTTACGACAGCAATATATCTACAACAGACTCATTTTTATCTTCATATGATCTAGCCCCCGTGGGCGGTACTCTTGAAGAAAGTTTTAATTCCGCCTCTGTTTCTGTGGTAAGCGCTGATGAGGTGGCATCGCTTCGTCGCCAAGCAAGTCAACTAGAACATTTACTAAAGGTTATGCCTGCTGGTGTTATTGTGCTTGATGGTAAAGGCGTAGTGAAGCAAGCCAATGATCAAGCAAAGGCCTTACTGGGCGAGCCTCTCGAAGAGCAGGTTTGGCGAAATATTATCGCACGTTCATTTAAACCGAGAGCGGACGATGGCCACGAGGTATCCTTGGTGGATGGGCGTCGTGTGAAGCTGTCTATTACGCCATTGGAGAAAGAGCCGGGCCAGCTTATTGTGATAACGGACTTAACGGAAACCCGTGAGCTCCAAGCACGAGTGAGTCATATGCAGCGTTTGTCTTCACTTGGCAAAATGGTGGCCTCACTCGCACATCAGATAAGAACGCCGCTATCTGCAGCTATGCTTTATGCCTCTAACTTAACGCGTAAAAATTTACCAGAAAATGCCGGCGAACAATTTGCTCATAAACTGACAGACCGTTTAAAAGAGCTAGAAAGTCAGGTCAACGATATGTTGCTATTCGCGAAGTCGGGTGAAGAGCAAGTGGTTGCGTCTATTTCATCACAAGAGCTTGAAGAGGCTATTTTGCCTACGTCGCAAACCATGGCCAGTCAGGCGGCTCAATCAATATCGGTAGAGGGGTTTAACGCTAACGTATCGGTTACCGGAAACCTTACGGCCTTGCAGGGCGCCATATTGAACCTGGTACATAATGCAAGTCAGGTGACGCCTAAAGGCCAGGCTATCTGTGTTAAAGCGCACGTTGTCAGCAACAAACTTGCTATTTCCGTTTGTGACCAGGGCCCTGGCGTTCCAGCACACTTGCAAAACAAAATTTTTGAACCCTTCTATACCACGAAAACCCATGGTACAGGTTTAGGGCTTGCCGTTGTTAAATCAGTAGTGAATGCGCATAACGGTCAACTCACGGTGTCAAATCTTGCCCATGGTGGCGCGTGTTTCACCATAGCAATCCCTTGTTCAGCCTCACAGGCGGTTCATTCTTCTGAGCACAAAACTAAGGTCGCATAAAGGCAGGAGTACTTTCTTATGGCTAAAACAACCATTCTTATCGTGGAAGACGATGCAGGCTTACGTGAAGCCTTATACGATACCTTGTTACTCGGCGATTATGATGTCGTTGATGCCGACTGCGCAGAATCGGCGTTGATGGTGCTCTCTGGGAGAAAAATAGACTTAGTGGTGAGCGATATTCAAATGGGCGAAATGAGCGGCCTCGCTTTGCTTAAAAGCATTAAAGCGAAATACCCGCAAATGCCAGTGTTACTCATGACAGCGTTTGCCACAATCAATGATGCGGTTCAAGCCATGCGAGATGGCGCAACAGATTACTTATCTAAGCCGTTCGCGCCGGAAGTGTTACTCAATTTAGTTGGGCGATATGCGCCAGCACAAAAAATTGAGTCACGCACGCCCATCGTGGCAGACCCTTCCAGTTTGCAACTACTCGCCTTATCGCGAAAAGTCGCGAAGTCTGACGCTACTGTGATGGTCATGGGGCCGAGTGGTTCGGGTAAAGAGGTGCTCTCACGCTATATTCATGACCAGTCACAGCGTGCTGATGCGCCTTTTGTGGCCATTAATTGCGCCGCTATTCCTGAAAATATGTTGGAAGCCACTTTGTTTGGCTATGAGAAAGGCGCGTTTACCGGCGCGGTTCAAGCCTGTCCTGGTAAATTCGAACAAGCGCAAAGCGGGACTTTATTGTTAGACGAGATTACAGAAATGGATTTGGCGTTGCAGGCAAAGTTGCTTCGTGTGTTGCAAGAAAGGGAAGTGGAACGCTTGGGCGGCAGAAAAAACATCAAGCTCGATGTACGGGTTATTGCTACTAGCAACCGAGACTTACGCAAAGCCGTTGAACGAGGGGAGTTTAGAGAAGATTTGTATTATCGTCTTAATGTATTTCCTATTACATGGCGTCCCTTGTCTGAGCGTCCCGGTGATATTGTCCCCTTAGCCGAACATCTTATTTCGCGACATGCGGCAAATCAGAATTTGGGTACAGTAAAATTAAGTGCCGCGGCGAGAAACAAACTGTCTCAATATACGTGGCCGGGCAACGTTCGCGAATTAGAAAACGTAGTGCAAAGGGCGCTAATTCTTTGTGAAGGGGGCCTTGTTGATTCAGGCGACTTGATGATAGATATGGCGGTGCACAGCGAAATGGAAATGCAGGTTGAACCTGATGACAATAGCAAACTGGGTTCTGAACTTCGCCAGCAAGAACATCAAATTATTTTAGATACGTTAGCGCTGTGCAATGGCAAGCGTAAAGATGTGGCCGAGAAGTTGGGGATTAGCCCTAGAACCTTGCGTTACAAGCTCGCTAGAATGCGCGAAGATGGTATTGAAGTGCCTGCATAGTTAAGTTCAGATATAAAAAGTTGTTTGTCAAAAAGCAACTGCTTAAATGTACGACCACTGAGGTCTCGTTAGGTATTAGCCGCCTAGCGAGACTTATTCATTTCCAATCTGGCTGAGCACGACAAGCGCCACCATGAATGCGCGCTGTTGTGAAATTGACTTCACCCTGTCATAAAATTGGCTTTCCTCTAAATTTTATATTCAAATCTTTGATTTTAAATGATTTTTAAAATTGGCTTGTTGATTGCATTTGTACTTGGCAACAGCAACATTTCGCCGCATAGCGGCAATTTTTCGACGAAATCGTGTAGGAGTGGTTATGGACGTCAAAGCCAACAGTTTGTATCAAGAAATGCAAAATATGATTGGGCAGTCTCGTCTTCAGGTTAATGAGCCCCAAACATTACCAGACATTAATCCCACAAAAGATGATTTTTCTAACATGCTTAAGCAAGCGGTAGATGGTGTAAATGGTATGCAGTTAGAATCGAAAAATGCGCAACAACGGTTCGAAATGGGCGACAACTCATTAAGTTTAGCGGAAGTTATGCTCACCAAAGAGAAAGCGGGTATTGCGTTTGAGGCAACCGTGCAAGTGAGAAATAAAGTGCTTGAAGCGTACAAGCAAATCATGAACATGCCAGTGTAGTTGGAGTAGATCATGGCTGAGGCAACAGGCACAAATTTAACCGTACCCGATCAAAGCACGGCAGGCGATGTGGAACCAGAAAATAAATCTGGATTCATGGATACCTTAGGCAACACAGACATGATGCGACAAATGGCACTTGTGGTAGTGCTTGTTATCTGTGTGGCCATTGCGGTGTTTATTTTAATTTGGGCACAAGAACCTGATTTTCGTCCTCTAGCCAAAATGGAGACCCAAGAGCTCATCGAAACGCTAGATTACATGGATGCCAACCAAATAGAGTACCGCTTAGAAGGAAACACGGTTTATGTAAGAAGCGATGAGTTTCAAAATATCCGTTTAGGTATGACGCGCCAAGGCTTAACCAATAGCAGCGATAGCGGAACCGACATTATCATGCAAGACATGGGGTTCGGTGTCAGTCAGCGGGTGGAAATGGAAAGATTAAAACACGCCCGTGAACAGCAAATTGCATCCACTATTGAAGATATGACAAGTATTCAAAAAGCCCGGGTACTTCTGGCTATGCCGAAAGAAAACGTTTTTGCGAGACGTGAAAAAAAGGCCTCAGCTACGGTAGTATTAACCGCAAAACGCGGGTCGGTTATAGCAGGTGAAGAAGTTGATGCTGTGATTGATATCGTGGCATCTGCTGTGCAGAATATGGAACCATCAAAAGTAACGGTCACCGACAGCAACGGCCGCTTACTCAACTCAGGCTCGCAAGATTCATTAAGTGCTAGAGCCCGTAAAGAATACGAAATAGAGCGTCAACGGGAACAAGAATACCTGGAAAAAATAGATGCTATTTTGATCCCCGTACTTGGCATTGGTAACTACACGGCTCAGGCAGACGTGAGCATGGACTTTACTGCGATGGAGCAAACCCAGCGCAGTTATAACCCTGACTTACCCGCCGTACGTAGTGAAATGATTGTTGAGGAAAACAGTGTGGGCGGCGGCGTTGGCGGCATTCCTGGCGCGCTTTCCAATCAACCTCCTCTTGATTCGAATATTCCAGAGCAAGCCGGAGCTGGCAACCAACCAACCTTGCCAGGCAGAACGGCGAAAGAGTCTACCCGCAACTATGAATTAGATACCACCATTAGCCACACGAAAAAGCAAAGTGGCGTTATTCGACGTTTAAGTGTGTCGGTGGCTGTAGATTATACACAGCTGACTGGCGAAGACGGCAGCACAACCAGTGAGCCCAGAAAACAAGAAGAGCTACTCAATATTCGCCGTTTGTTGCAAGGCGGTATAGGCTTTGACGTTACCCGAGGCGACTCTCTTGAAGTAGTCAGTGTCCCGTTCACACGAGTGGACAGCGGCGTTATGGAAGAGGTTCCACTATGGGAACAGCCCGGATTTTTGCCTATACTTAAGCTGGTGGTGGGTGGCCTCGTCATTATCGTGCTCATCATCTTTGTTATTCGACCCATGCTGCGTCGTCTGATTAACCCTGATGACACCAAAGAAGCAGAAGATTTTGATGCAGATGAAGGTCTAGACCTTGGTGATGAAACCATCAGCATGCTGTCTTCCGATTTCGATGAAGGTCAAGTGGGCTTCGCTGCCGACGGGTCTTTGATGCTGCCAGATTTACATAAAGATGAAGACGTATTAAAAGCGGTGCGTGCACTCGTGGCCAATGAACCAGAATTGTCAGCCCAAGTCGTTAAAGGCTGGCTGATGCAAGATGAGTAAGTGAGAGCGTATTATGGCTGAAGAACTCGCCAATGTTGAAGAACAGTCTTACGATGTAAGTAAGTTAGAGGGCGTCGAGAAGGCTGCCATATTGCTACTGAGTCTTTCAGAAGAAGACGCTGCTCAAATATTAAAGCACCTTGAACCCAAACAGGTCCAGAAGCTGGGCTCAGAGATGGCCAAGGTCGATGATATGACACAGACCAAAATTACGGCTGTACACAAACACTTTATTGAAGAAATTCAAAACTACAGCACCATAGGCTTCCAAAGCCAAGACTTTGTGAAACGTGCCCTTACAGCGGCATTAGGTGAGGACAAAGCGGCTAATCTTATTGACCAAATTCTAATGGGCAGTGGGGCTAAAGGCTTGGATTCACTTAAATGGATGGATTCTAAGCAAGTGGCGAGCATCATTCGTAATGAGCACCCGCAAATTCAAACCATTGTGTTGTCTTATCTTGAACCTGAACAAAGCGCCGAAATTTTGGCACAGTTCCCAGAGAAAGTGCGTCTTGATTTATTAATGCGTATTGCCAACCTTGAAGAAGTTCAGCCAGCTGCACTGCAAGAATTGAACGAAATTATGGAGAAACAGTTTGCAGGTCAAGCGGGTACACAAGCGGCCAAAATGGGCGGCTTGAAGTCTGCAGCCAATATCATGAACTACCTCGATACGGCAATTGAGGGGCAGTTAATGGATGCGATCAGAGAGCAAGACGAAGAGATGAGTCAGCAAATTCAAGACCTCATGTTTGTCTTTGATAACCTGATTGATGTTGATGACAAAGGTATTCAAGCTATCCTTCGAGAAGTTCAGCAAGATGCACTACTTAAATCGATAAAAGGTGCTGATGAAGAGCTGAAGAATAAGATCATGAAAAATATGTCTAAACGCGCGGCAGAAATGCTTAACGATGATCTTGAGGCCTTGGGGCCAGTGCGTATTTCTGAAGTGGAAACTGCACAAAAAGAAATTCTATCGGTGGCACGAAGACTGTCTGATTCTGGCGAAATTATGCTAGGTGGCGGCGGTGGTGAAGAATTCTTGTAATACTCCCCAGTTTACGCCAATGAAGCAAACAATTTAGGTAGTCAAATGTCATCAAATAAAGGCTTTAGCGACGACGAACTTCACGAAGCAAAGGCATGGGATTTGCCTTTTGTGGAGGATGCGCGACAGCAGCAAGACGACGGAAAAACCAACGCCCTTAACTTTCGTTCCGATTGGAAGTACGAACCCCCGGAAGAGGAAGAAGAGATTCTCCCTCCTACCGCCGATGAGATTGAGGCCATTCGCCAAGCCGCTTACGATGAAGGTTATGCAGAAGGCAAAGCCACAGGGTTTGAAGAAGGAAAGCAAGAAGGCCTTGAACAAGGCTTATCAGAAGGGCGTGAAACCGGTCACGCAGAAGGCCTTGAACAAGGCTTAGATGAGGGGCGTAGCCAAGCGCTAGCGCAAGCCGAGGTATGGCAACAGCTGGCTGAAAAGTTACATCAACCTTTGTCACAAGCGAATGATGAAACCCGCGACCAATTGGTTAAACTTGCCGTTTCGCTCGCCCGAGCTGTGTTGAAGGTAGAGGTGAGTACAAATGAGCAAGTTATTCTTCAGGCGCTGTCTGAAGGCATGAAGGCCTTACCTATCAATCAAACACGCTATCAATTGCATATGCATCCTGACGATATTGAGCTTGTTAAAGCCCATTTTGGTGATGAAACCATTGAGGATAAAGGTTGGCAGTTTTTTGAAGCGCCAGCGATGGAACGTGGAGGCTGTGATATTACCTCTGAACATAATGCGGTTGATGTGTCTATCGGACGCCGCTGTCGTGATGTCATCGACAAATTCTTACTTAACCAAGGTTTATCTGATGACTAGCCCTTGGCATTCACACTTTGAATCGCTCGCAAAACAAGTGACGTCTCCCCCCGTTGTGGCTGCAGGTAAACTCGTAAGAGGCATAGGCTTAACTCTGGAAGCCATTGGTTGCCAACTGCCCGTTGGAAGCCAATGTTTAGTTCAAACCGTTGAAGGTGAAATTGAAGCTGAAGTTGTCGGGTTTGGGGATGACATTACTTACCTGATGCCAACAGAAGCCGTGCGTGGCATCGTGCCAGGTAGCCGTGTTATGCCGCTCAACAGGCAAAGCGGATTGCCGGTTGGGATGGAATTACTGGGGAGAGTGGTAGACGGAAACGGGCAACCTTTAGATGGCTTAGGAGAAATTCAGGCTGAAACACGGGCGCCCACGACTCGAGCGCCGATGAATCCGTTGATTCGACGGCCTATTACCCAGCCCATGGATGTGGGCGTGCGTGCCATCAATGCATTAAATACGGTGGGTGTTGGACAGCGAATGGGCTTGTTTGCAGGCAGTGGTGTGGGAAAAAGTGTGTTACTTGGCATGATGACCCGTGGTTGTGAAGCCGATGTGGTTGTGGTGGGTTTAGTCGGGGAACGGGGCCGTGAAGTTAAAGAGTTTATTCACGACATTCTGACAGAAGAAGAGCGTGCTCGGGCTGTGGTTGTCGCCACTCCAGCGGACACTTCTCCGCTGATGCGCTTAAAAGGTTGTGAAACTGCAGTCACTATTGCCGAATATTTTCGAGATAAAGGCATGAAGGTACTGTTGCTTATCGATTCACTCACACGTTACGCCATGGCCCAACGTGAAATTGCGTTAGCAGTAGGTGAGCCTCCTGCGACCAAAGGCTATCCACCTTCGGTATTTGCACGCTTGCCGGCACTGGTAGAACGTGCCGGCAATGGTAGCGAGAAACAAGGCTCTATTACGGCATTTTATACTGTGTTGACTGAAGGGGATGACCTACAAGATCCTATCGCAGATGCCGCAAGGGCTATTTTAGATGGCCATGTAGTTCTATCCAGAACCCTGGCTGACAGCGGCCACTACCCCGCTATCGATATTGAAGCGTCTATTAGCCGCGTAATGCCTATGGTGACCAGTGACGAACACCAAATGATGGCGCGCCGCATTCGTCAGGTATATTCTAATTTTAAGCAGAACCAAGATTTGATCTCCATCGGTGCTTATGCGAAGGGGTCAGACCCTCGTATAGACCTCGCCATTCGTGCAGAACCCGCCATCAACGCCTTTTTGCAGCAAGGAATGAAAAATATTTTACCCTACGACGAATGCTTAGAAGGCATGAGTGCGCTAGCGAAAGGCTTGGGTAAGGGGTAGGTGATCCATGTCTAAGCAGTTAGAGCGAGTGGCTGAATTTGAGCGAGAGAAAGAGCAGCAGGCCGCGCAATTGTTTCAACAGGCACAATTGAATGTTAATCAGCAAAAGCAAAAACTCACAAGTTTAGAGCAATACCGGTTCGACTATATTAGAAATATCCAGCAAACAGGGCAAGGCGGCGTGACGGCTCAGCATTATCAGCAGCACCTCTCTTTTGTAGGAAAATTAGACAAAGCCTGTGAACAGCAAATGAACGTGATTGCGCAGGCGAATTTAGCCGCAGATCAACGCAAGCAAGTGTGGCTGAAACAACAACAAAAAGTAAAAGCGGTAACCCTTTTGCTTGAAAAGCAGCAACGGGCTAAACAACAGAAAGAGGCCAAAGCCGAACAAGCCATGATGGATGAGTTTGCCACTCAGCGATTTTTTCGCGCCAAAAAACAAGGCTTCTAACGCTCAGTATACCGTTGAATTCTTACTTTCTTTAACGACTTCCGCTACCTTGGAACACCCTTTGCAATAACCCTATATTAGTTAATGTCACCGATTGCATAGGTGATAATTATTCACCTTGTTACGCTATTCGCTTGCTCAGGAAGGACACAATTTAAAATTTCTATGTTGCTGATTTTATAGAAATTGTAGAAGCTTGTAATCGTGTGAGAAGGCATAGCCATTGGCATGCAATGCCAGCGTAGGATGTAAATATTATGATGCAACAAGTTGCCGCACAAAATACAGACTCTGCCGCTTTACCTTTTGCCACTAGTAAACCGGCAAAAGCCGTAGAGGCAGGTATTAGCGCTGAGTCGCGCTCGCAAAATAACCAGGCGTTCCAACAAGCTTTTGATGATGCTCGCCTCAAACGAGAAGACTTGGCACAGGAAAAAAAGCTAGCGCGAAGAGACAGCCTTGAGCAAGAACAAAGTCTTGAGCGAGAAGAGAGCCTTCAGCGAGAAGAGAGCCTTCAGCGAAAAGAAAGCCTTCAGCGAGAAGAGAGCCTTCAGCGACAAGAAAGCCTTCAGCGAAAAGAAAGCCTTCAGCGAGAAGAAAACCTTCAGCGAAAAGAAAATCGCGAGCTTCAAGCGTCAACGAAAAACAGTGCAGAAAACGCCAGCAAATCAAGTCCGAAACCCGAGCAAGACAAAGCAGCTAGTCATCAAGTTTCCGAAGACGAAACAAAAGGCGCTCAGCAAGCAGCACTCGATGACCAAGACAACCTAGCGCAAAGCGAAAAGAGTGATGCTGCAAACCAGCCGCTTACAGACAGCACTGATGAGCAGACAGGCGAGAGCTCTTTAATCGGTGAATTAGACAATAACGATGTGACTCAAGACGCTAGCGAAGACTCACTTTTTTCGGGTGAAAGCGAACTCTCACCCGAAAAACCTACACCAGACGCATTGAAAGAACGGCTTCATGCACTATTAAATGGTGAAAAGCAGGAAGACACTTTCATCCGCGCAGATTTACCTGTTAAAAGTCACCACGTCAATGATGATGAGGTGAATACTGAAAACGAGAATGCAACCCGCTGGATTGACTACATAGACGCTGTATTAGCGACTAAAGGCGAAGGTAAATCGGCAAACGCAGAAACAGGCGAAACTAACCCCCAGGCTGTTACTTTCGATGAACTTCTTAACGAAGACACCGCGATGGCAGATAACGCTTATCTCGCAGAAATGCTAGAGGCCTTGAACGTTGAAGCCTCCACCTCGATGGCCGATGGCGATAAGCCTCATCGTTTAGGGGAAGAGGCGCTATCGATTACTCAGCAACTAATGAGTGAATTAGCGAAAGACAACGATGAGGTTTCCGATGAGGCGCTTGCCACTTTAAAAGCTTTAACCGCGGTCATTCAAGACACGTCTAGTGAAAATGCCACGTCGAATACGGAACTGGACGCCTTACTTGCTCAGTTTTCCAGCGTATCAACGGATTTGAATAGCGATTCTGGTTTAACCGATGCCCAAACCATAACGTTGGCGTCGTTGTCTGAAGACGAGGTGTTAGTGCTTAGTTTGATGAAAGATGCCTTAGCCCAACTTCAACAGACCGATGGCGTAAAAATACCAGAATCGGTAACGGCGGATCCTAAGGCAATGGGGTCTGAGAACGAAGTGCTAACGCCAAATTTAGCGGAGTTAGAAGGAACGTGGGCCGATGAACTAACAAATATGCTCGCAAGCATGTCACCAGAAAGTGCACAGAAAGCCACGGAAGCTATTGCGCAACGCTTGGCAGCCAGTGTACCTTCCGCCACTCAAGCGCAACAAGAAGCGATTAAAACCAGTATTGCAGCTGGTATTAATGAGTACCAACAACAAATCGCTCAGGGCAGAGAGCCAGGTATCGACTTGCAATCAATTATAGATGGTGCTGCTAACGAAGCGGGGCTCTCCAGTGCTCAAATGCAGCAGCTAAACGCACAAACAGAGGCGCAAGTTGGGCAGTTTATGCAACTGGTTAATCAAACCCAAGGCGCAGCGCATCAAGCTTTACAAAGCCAAATGATGAATGTTGACACCCAGTTGGTGGAAAATGGTCAGCTTAAAAGTGAAGCGTCAAAACAACAGCAACAATTTGAAGGGTTTGATAAGGCCGTAAACATTCACAAGCCGGAAGGGCAGCAGCAACTTAACGAAAAAATTCGTTGGATGGTTAATGCCAGAAATACCATGGCCGAAATTCGTCTTGACCCCCCAGAACTCGGTAGTATGCAAGTCAGGGTGAATGTTAGCGGAGACGCGGCAAGCGTAAGTTTTGTGGTTCAATCTCAGCAGGCAAAAGACGCGCTTGCTGATGCCATGCCACGATTAAAAGAAATGTTAGCAGAGCAAGGGCTTGAGTTGGGCGATGCCGAGGTGCGAAAAGATAATTCGTCGCAATCTGGAGAGTCTGGCCAGCAACTTGCAGGTTCAGGCAATGGTCAGCAAAATGGCGATGAAATGTCGGATGGCGCAGATGACACTCACGTGGTGGAGCAAGCGGTGACCCGGCAAGCAAAAGGTGGAATTGATTACTATGCTTAGTGTTTATAACCCGCTAATTAACGGGGAAATGCATTAAGTCCGAGAAATATACTACGAATTGGCATTGCCATTTTCGGGTGAAACTTGATAATACAAAGCCTCTTGCATTTATGACGGATTAGACATGGCTGAAGAAGAACTACAAATAGAAGAAGGTGGCAAAAAGAAAGGCAAAATGATGTTAATCATTATTGTTGCAGTTGTGCTACTTGGTGGTGGAGCGGCGGCGTACTTTCTTCTATTTTCAGGCAGTGATGAACCTGCTGCGGAGCAATTAGCTGAAGCCGATGCCCAAGCCGCACAAGCCGCTGGCGAAGCAGCGCCTTCAACGAAGGCTGAAGTGGGCACGGCATTGTATGTTGCTATGCCTCGTCCTTTCGTGTTTAACGTGCCCGGCTCAGGTCGAGATAGGTTGGTGCAAATTAAAGTGCAATTATTAGTGCGTGGTAGCGACAACGAAGAGTTGGCAAAAACCCATATACCACTCATTGAGGGCACCTTGTTGCAAGTGTTTAGTTCGGCTAATGCAGACGACCTTGTGACGGAAGCGGGTAAAATTGAACTGCGTGAACAAGCTGTTAATGAGGTACAGAAAGTCCTCAAAGATATTGCAGGGCATGACGTTGTAGAACGTGTCTTGTTTACTGGCTTTGTCATGCAATAACAGGTAGAAGACGGTGAGTGATTTATTATCTCAAGATGAAATCGATGCCCTATTACATGGGGTAGATGATGTAGAGGAAGATGAGGTAGGCGGTACAGACGCCGACGCCTCTACCCTCGAATATGACTTCTCCTCACAGGATAGGATTGTCCGTGGGCGAATGCCTACGCTTGAGATTGTAAATGAGCGCTTTGCCCGGCATATGCGGGTGAGCTTGTTTAACATGATGCGCCGCTCCGCAGAAGTGTCGATTAACGGCATTCAAATGATAAAGTTTGGTGAGTATATACATACCTTGTTTGTACCCACCAGTTTAAACATGGTGCGTTTCCGCCCCCTGAAAGGGACCGGGCTTATCACCATGGAAGCCCGTTTAGTTTTCATTTTGGTTGATAACTTTTTTGGCGGGGATGGACGCTATCACGCCAAAATTGAGGGGCGAGAATTCACCCCTACAGAGCGCCGTATTATTCAGATGCTGCTTAAAATCATCTTTGAAGATTACAAAGAAGCATGGGCGCCCGTTATGGATGTGTCGTTTGAATATCTCGACTCTGAAGTTAACCCTGCCATGGCAAATATTGTCAGCCCCACGGAAGTCGTGGTGATTAGCTCATTTCATATTGAGTTAGACGGCGGCGGGGGAGACTTTCATGTCTCTTTGCCTTACTCCATGCTAGAGCCCATTCGAGAGCTTCTAGATGCAGGGGTACAAAGCGACAAAGAAGATACCGATTTACGTTGGAGCAAAGCGCTTCGCGATGAAATTATGGACGTAAAAGTTGCACTTACCACACACATGCTAGATGTGGATGTGCCGTTACGGGATATTATGGAATTTAAACCGGGGGATATCATTCCGGTGGAAATGCCAGAAACCATTACCGTGTTAATTGAAGACCTTCCTACTTTTAGAGCTAAGCTGGGGCGTTCACGTGACAGCTTGGCGTTGAAAATAGTGGAAAAAATTGCGCGGCCGACTTCTGTGAAGTCTGAATTACAGTTATTAACCCGCGGCGGGCGTATTATCGATAATGACGCTGAGCTGCAAGTACTCGAAGAAGACCTTTAAGGTAAGGGGAGAGTCCCATGAGTGAAGATGGTATGGACGATTGGGCTGCCGCTATGGCGGAGCAGGCTGAGTCTGAGGACGCAGAGCAGGAAAATGATGATGTTCAAGTTGCTGAACTTGACGAACTCACTGATGATGCACCCATAACTCAGGAAGAAAAAAAGAAACTCGATACGATACTGGATATTCCGGTTACCATATCGATGGAAGTCGGTCGTAGTCAAATAAGTATCCGAAATCTGCTACAGTTGAATCAGGGCTCTGTGGTGGAACTGGATCGTGTTGCCGGTGAACCATTAGATGTATTGGTAAATGGCACGTTGATTGCTCATGGTGAAGTAGTAGTGGTCAACGATAAATTCGGTATTCGATTAACGGATGTTATTAGTCAAATTGAGAGAATTAAGAAGCTCAGATAAAACTTCTTTTACATTAAGGGGTTGCGCTTTGCTGCCCCTTGTTTTTATTCAGTCAGTGGGTGCGCAAGAAACCCAATCAATCACAAATCCTACCTCGGTACTGTCAATTTTCCTCTCTTTATTAGTGGTTGTGGCGATGATATTCGCACTCGCTTACGTGGCGCGACGGTTTAATGTCGCCAGCATAGGTAACCAACATGTGAAGGTAGTGGCCAGTATGGTGGCGGGTGCGCGAGAAAAAATAATGGTGATTGAAGTAGGCGATGAGCAGCACCTGATTGGGGTGACGAGTCATACGATTACGCATTTAAGTAAACTCGACACGCCGATACCTGCCAAAGACAATATAAAAGCAGATGGCGCCGCGCGATTTAAACAAAAACTCATTGCAGCAATGGCAGGAAAAATAAATCCTGAGATTAAAAAAGGAGATAACAGGGATGCGTAGGTTATTTGCTTTATGCTTCGCGTTAGTAGGTTTAGTGGCATGGAGTGAGCCCGCTTTTGCTCAGCAGGGGATATCCGCAGTAAAAGTGGTGACAAACGCGGATGGGTCTCAAGACTACACAATGACCCTACAGGCATTATTCATCATGACGGCGCTGAGTTTAATTCCAGCCTTTATCATGATGATGACGTCGTTCACCCGCATTATTGTTGTGCTGTCTATATTGCGTCAAGCTATTGGGCTTCAACAATCACCTTCTAACCAAATACTTATCGGGGTGAGTCTTTTTTTGTCCATGTTTATTATGGCGCCGGTATTTGAGCAAGTGAATGATAGGGCCTTGCAGCCCTATCTCAACGAAGAACTCACTAGCCTAGATGCTCTTGAACAGGCCAAGGGCCCCATGCGCGCATTTATGCTTTCGCAGACTCGGGTGAAAGATTTGGAGACCTTCGTACGCATTGCTGGGGATGAAGGTAAATATGCCGATACCAACGAAGTCCCTATGACGATTCTGATCCCCGCATTCGTAACCAGTGAACTGAAAACTGCCTTTCAAATTGGCTTTATGTTGTTCATTCCCTTTTTGATCATCGATTTAGTCGTGGCGTCAATTCTTATGGCAATGGGGATGATGATGCTATCACCTATGATCGTTTCTTTACCATTTAAGCTTATGTTGTTCGTATTGGTCGACGGCTGGAACCTAATATTCGGAACCCTTGCCACGAGTTTTGGTATGGGTGTTTAGGAGGGCTTATGTCTCCCGAGGTGTTTGTAGAGATTCTCAGAGAAGCCATGTTCATGGTAATTGTACTGGTATCGGCAGTCATAGTACCTAGCTTAATAGTGGGGTTAGTCGTGGCGGTATTCCAAGCTGCGACTTCAATCAACGAGCAAACCATGAGCTTCCTGCCGCGTTTGTTGGTCACCCTTTTAGCATTGAGTTGGGGCGGTAACTGGCTCGTACAGAAGTTGATGGATTTTACCTTTCATATGGTAGAAATGATCCCTCAGGTTGTTGGCTAATATGGTTTTTGAGCTGTCTACCATAAACCAGTTTTTAGCGGACATGTTAATGCCCTTTATGCGCATTAGCGGGCTATTTGCCGCTATGATTGGTTTCAGTGGTAAGTCAATCCCTACGCCAGTGAAAGCTCTTTTGTCTATCATGCTCACGCTGATTATCATGCCCGTTGTTCCTCCTTCGCCAATCACCCAATTGGTGGATGTGGGCACTTTTGTGCTGGGTATTCAGCAATTAGTGATTGGATTAGCCATTGGCTTTGTTTCCATGATGGTACTGAATACATTTGTATTGGCTGGGCAGGTTATTGCGATGCAAACCGGTTTGGGGTTTGCATCAATTGTTGACCCGGTAAACGGCATTAACGTGCCGGCGGTGGGCCAGTTTTACTTGATTTTAGCCACCTTGTTGTTTTGGACCTTAGATGGCCATCTTTCTATGATTCAAATGATAGTGATGAGCTTTCATGCGTTTCCAGTGGGCGAGGCATGGTGGTCGGCAGAACAATTCCAATCTATCGCGCATTGGGGCGGGTGGATGTTTGTGTCAGCGCTCACCCTGTCGCTGGCGCCTATTGTATCGTTACTTATTGTGAACCTTGCTTTCGGTGTGATGACCAAAGCAGCCCCTCAGCTGAACATTTTCAGCATTGGCTTTTCAATTGCGCAAGTGATGGGCTTATTCATCATTTGGATTACCCTGGACAATTTCACTGCCCATTTTGAAACGCAATGGTACCGTGCCGAACAGTTTATGTGTCAGCTATTGCGAATATGCCCCTAGTTGAGGGAAGTAGCATGATTAATAAAGTAGAACAGTAGAGCTTATAGAGAATGGCAGATTCAAGCGAAAAAACAGAAGACCCCACGGGGAAAAAGCTCGAGAAAGCGCGACAGAAAGGCCAAGTGGCTCGCTCTCGCGAGCTTTCAACCACGCTTGTTCTCATTGTCAGTGCATTCATGTTCATCTTTATGGGCGGTTGGATTGCGGAAAGTTTGTTTGCGCTGACGAAACGCATGTTTGTGTTATCACGAGACGAAACATACGACACCACTCACATGTTTGCTGCGTGGGGCGAAGCCTTTACGTCCATCTCATCACCGGTGTTGCTTTATATGATAGTGGCAATGATTGCAGGCATTTATGGTTCTATCGCTCTGGGGGGCTACAACTTTACCTGGGAAGGGACCAAGCCTAAAGGTTCTAAAATGAACCCCTTAAGTGGCTTTAAGCGCATGTTTGGTACCAATGGCCTGGTTGAATTGCTGAAATCTATTGCGAAGGTGGTGGTGGTGATAGGCATGGCAATAGGTGCACTTCTTTATTTTCAAGATGAGGCACTTCATTTAGATATGGAGCTTTACCCCAGAAACATTTTTCAAGCGCTTGATATGTTGCAATGGGCGTTTCTAATCCTAGCCTGCGCCATGATCCCTATCGCCATTATTGATGTGCCGTACCAGATGTATAAGCACAACGAAGAAATGAAAATGACCAAGCAGGAAGTGAAGGACGAGCACAAAAATGCGGAAGGTAACCCAATGGTGAAAAACCGCATTCGTCGTCTTCAATATCAGGCGGCAACAAGGCGGATGATGCAAGAAGTGCCTAATGCCGACGTTGTGGTCACCAACCCCACACATTATTCTGTGGCTATCAAGTATGATGAAAGTGGTTCAAGAGCCCCCGTAGTGGTGGCTAAAGGAGCGGATGAACTGGCTATGCATATCAGAAAAATTGCAACGGCCAACGATGTTCCTTTGATACCCAGCCCCATACTGACTCGCGCTATTTATTACTCCACAGAAGTGGATGATGAAGTGCCCAACGGTTTATTTATGGCGGTGGCGCAAGTGCTTGCCCATGTTTACCAGCTAAAAGCCCATCGTTCGGGCAAAGGCAAGCGACCAAAACCCCTCAATCGAGACTTACCGATTCCGCCAGAATTACGCCGATAAATGGCTAAAACCTGTGCAACAAAGATGGCACGGTAGTTGAAGTAGCTCTATTAGAAAGCAATTAAGCGTCAATTTTCTGATAGAGAGACACCACGAAATGCAGTTATCCGGTTATCTTCAGCGATTCGATAAAAATCAGCTGCAGCAATTTACCAGCGGTTTGGGCGCCCCCATTGTATTACTCGCTATCATGGGCATGGTTATTCTTCCCATGCCACCGTTTCTTCTTGACGTCTTATTTAGCTTCAATATTGCCCTTTCACTCGTCATTATCTTGGTGGCTGTACTTACCCAGAAGCCAGTAGATTTCGGCATTTTCCCTTTGGTCTTGCTTATCGCCACAGTATTGCGCTTGGCACTAAATGTAGCGTCCACGCGGGTGGTGTTGCTATATGGTCATGAAGGTGGCGATGCGGCAGGGAAGGTAATTGAAGCGTTTGGCGCTGTGGTGATTGGCGGAAATTATGCAGTGGGTGTCGTGGTCTTCGCGATTCTTCTTATCATTAACTTTAAAGTGGTGACAGCAGGGGCTGGCCGTATATCTGAAGTTAGTGCTCGCTTTACGTTAGACGCAATGCCAGGTAAGCAGATGGCAATAGATGCTGATCTAAATGCTGGGTACATCGATCAAGATCAAGCAAGACAAAGGCGAGAGGAAATTACCGCTGAAGCCGACTTCTACGGTTCAATGGATGGTGCATCAAAATTCGTAAAAGGGGATGCGGTAGCCGGCCTCTTTATCATGCTTATTAATATTGTTGGTGGCTTATTTATTGGCATGATTCAACATGGTTTAAGTTTTGGAACGGCTATTGAGGTTTACACCATCCTTACTATTGGTGACGGATTAGTGGCGCAAATTCCGTCTTTATTACTGTCTGTCGCCACTGCCATTATCGTTACCCGTGAAAATGAAACCCAAGAAATGGGTAAAGAAATCCGCAGCCAGCTAGGTAACAATCAAGCGCTATATATTGCGGCGGGCGTATTGTTCGTGATGGGGATTATTCCTGGTATGCCGCATATCGCGTTTTTAGGCTTTGCCGCCATTATAGCGGGCTTCGCCTATTGGCAAGGTGTTGTGGCGAAACGAAAAGCTGAAGAACCCAAAGTGCCAGCCAACTCGAATACCGAGCAAACCGTAGCGCCTGAGGTGAAGGAACTGGGGTGGGATGATGTTCAACAGGTCGACACCATTGGTTTAGAGGTCGGCTATCGATTAATTCCTTTGGTTGATAAATCTCAAGGTGGTGAGTTACTTACCCGGATTAAAGGGGTTCGTAAAAAGTTATCTCAAGAACTGGGCTTTCTTATTCCGCCTGTGCACATTAGAGATAATCTAGACCTTGAGCCGAATACCTACACTATTGCTATGCTTGGCGTAAATATTGGCGATGCGCAAATTAGCCATGATGAAGAGCTCGCTATTAACCCAGGTCAAGTATTTGGCAAACTCGACGGTCGGGCAACGAAAGACCCTGCGTTTGGGCTTGATGCGGTTTGGATTAAACCTACTAAGCGAGAGCATGCACAAACATTAGGATATACCGTGGTTGACGCAGCCACGGTAGTCGCCACACATTTAAGCCAATTGCTGACCAACAATGCCTATCAATTATTAGGGCATGAAGAGGCGCAACAGCTACTGGATATGCTCGCTAAACAGCACCCTAAATTGGTTGAAGGGCTGGTGCCGGAGGTATTGCCATTAAGCACGGTAGTTAAAATTCTTCAGACCTTGTTGTTTGAAGGCGTGCCCATCCGCGATATGCGTACCATAGTGCAAACCCTCAGTGAGTATGGCCCTAGAAGCCAAGACCCAGACGTGTTGGTGTCTGCGGTGCGTATCGCGCTTAAGCGTTTAATTGTTCAAGAGATAACGCAAGGGGCGAAAGAGATACCTGTCATAACCTTGGCGCCAGAGTTGGAACAGATGTTGCACCAGTCTCTACAAGCGGGTGGTGAAGATGGCGCTGGAATTGAACCAGGACTAGCCGATAAGTTGCAGAAATCGTTGCAACAAGCTAGTCAGCAACAAGAGCTTGAGGGTGAGCCAGCAGTATTACTCACGTCAGGCATGTTGCGTCCAGTACTGTCTCGCTTCTTAAAATATTCGGTTGCAGGCCTACATGTACTTTCGTATCAAGAAGTGCCTGACGATAAACAGATAAAAATAGTCAGTTCGGTAGGTCAATAATCTGACGCTGGGTGATTGGAGAGGGTGCAATGAAAATCAGACGTTTTTTTGGCAAAGATATGCGTGAAGCATTAAGTCAGGTTAAGGCTGAGTTAGGCAGCGATGCTGTTATCATGTCTAACCGTAAAGTCGCCGATGGCATTGAGCTGGTTGCAGCCTATGACAAAGAGCCTGAAGCGAAACTGTCTGTGTCTAAACCAGCGCAAAAGGCGGCATCCACACCCCAGCAACAGCCAATGCCTAGTTTAAGCGAAATCATTGGAGATGATGGTCCAGATAGCCTTAAAGCCTTATTGGAAAAGCAGCATGGTGGAAAAAACCAGCCTGCGACTAAAGCCAGTGCTTACAAGGATGAGGCACGGCCAGTCGGCGGAAATCCACAACACGCTAACGATATAGCCTCTCACCTTGATTTTTCTGAAGCCTTTATTGATGAAGTTGAATCTACGCCAGCCGCTGATTCTTTTCCCTCCCATCAAGCGGCAAGCATTGACGACAGCAACACGCAATCTAGCGGTGAACTGGCTCAAATTAAAGAAGAGTTGGCATCGCTGCGCAATGTGTTGCAGCACCAAGTGGCCGACTTGATGGAAGCCAAGCAGCGCCGTCAGCAGCCTGTTCATCATTATTTAATACAGCGTCTTACTGATATGGGGCTAAGTCATTCTTTAGCTTCACAATTGATTAGTTATACACCAGCTCACTATAATGAACGTGATGCTTGGGTGTATCTTCTAAACCTATTGGCTAATCGCATTAATGTCACAGGTAACGATATACTTACCCAACAAGGTGCGGTTGCGTTAGTTGGGCCAACCGGTACAGGTAAGACAACCACCGTTGCTAAACTTGCTGCTCGCTATGCGCAAAAGTACGGCGCAGATTCAGTAGCAATGATTACAATAGACACCTATCGTATTGCCGCCTTCGAGCAGTTGGCGACATACGGAAAGATTATTGGTTGTACCGTGAGAAAAGCACAAAGTAGCGAAGAATTAGCGGATTTGCTTTTCCAATTACGCCACAAGCGACTAGTCTTAATTGACACCGCCGGTTTTAGTCAGCGAGATAGCCGATTAATTAAGCAAATTCAGCAATTTGAAAACGGTCAAATGCAGCCGGTGAAAAAATACTTAGTGGCGCAAGCGAATACGCAATACCCTGCTTTACAGCGTATTATTGAAGCGTACGATGGCATTGAGTTAAATGGGTGTATCTTCACGAAGCTAGATGAGTGCTACTCTTTAGGGGAAGTGCTTAGTGCTGCGGTAGAGTATCAGCTTCCAGTAAGCTATGTTACCGATGGACAGAAAGTACCAGAAGATATTAAGGTTGCTGAAGCAAAATCTTTAGTATCTGCTGCGGCAAAGCTTTATAAAAAGTATGGTTTGAATCATACTAGTAGCAATAATGTGATCAGAACAGCACGAGCAGTATGATTGACGATCAAGCGAGTAGCTTACGAAAAATGAAGCAATCACGGTTAATCAAGGTTATCGCAGTCACCGGTGGTAAAGGTGGCGTCGGTAAAACAAATATAACGCTTAACACCGCTATTGCGATGGCAAAGCAAGGAAAGCGTGTCATGGTATTGGATGCAGACTTAGGTTTGGCCAATGTTGATGTCATGCTTGGGCTTAGGGTAGAAAAGAACTTATCCCATGTGCTGTCTGGCGAATGCACCTTAGATGAGGTGTTAGTCACTGGACCACACGGCATAAAGATTGCGCCAGCCACTTCAGGTACGCAGTCTATGGCTGAGTTGTCTCCTACTGAACATGCCGGGTTAATCCGCGCGTTCAGTGAGTTACGCTCGCAAATTGATGTGCTTATTGTCGATACCGCCGCCGGTATTTCAGATATGGTGCTCAGCTTTTCAAAAGCCTCACAAGACATCATGGTGGTAGTTTGTGATGAACCAACATCACTGACCGACGCTTACGCGCTGATAAAAATACTCAACAGAGAGCACGGTGTGTTTCGCTTTAAAATTGTGGCAAACATGGTGCGTGACGTGCGCGAAGGGCAAGAGTTATTTAGTAAGTTATCAAAAGTAACCGGGCGCTTTCTTGATGTTGCCTTAGAATTAGTGGCGACAGTTCCCTTTGATGAGAACATCCGTAAAGCGGTGAGAAAGCAAACTTCTATTGTAGATGCGTACCCAAGCTCGCCCGCAGCGGTAGCTATTGGTCAGTTGGCGAATAAAGCATTGTCATGGCCTATTCCCGCGCAACCAGGTGGCCATTTAGAGTTCTTTATAGAGCAGTTGGTGTCGGATAAAGCAGTAGGAAATCAGCGTTGAATAGCAAGGCAGCCGCTTATCAACAACAAACAGATAGGTCGCAACTCGTAGAGCGTCACGCTCCACTAGTAAAACGAATAGCCCATCACTTGATGGCCCGGCTCCCTGCCAGCGTGTTGGTAGATGATCTTATCCAGTCGGGAATGATTGGCTTATTAGAAGCAGCACGAAATTTCGATGGCTCGAAAGGCGCAAGTTTTGAGACATTTGCCGGTATTCGTATTCGCGGCGCCATGCTAGATGAAATACGCAAGGGTGATTGGACACCACGTTCGGTACATAAAAATGGTCGTGCCATCACCGAGGCCATTTCATTAGTCGAAAGTGAAACAGGCAGAGACGCGCGGGATGTAGATATTGCTGCTAAGCTAAATGTCAGCATGCAAGACTATCATCAAATGCTGAATGAAGTGAATGCAGGCAAGTTGGTAGGCATTGAGGATTTAGGTGTTTCGGAAGATGTGATTTCTACCGAGCAAAATCGTGGTTCCGACGCGCCCCTAGAGGATTTGATGCAAGGTGCGTTTCAAAAAGCGTTAGCGCATGCGATTACTACCTTGCCAGAGCGAGAAGCGATAGTGCTGTCTTTATACTATGATGAAGAACTGAACCTCAGAGAAATAGGTGAAGTTCTTGATGTGAGTGAGTCAAGAGTCAGTCAAATTCACAGTCAGGCCATGTTAAAACTCAAATCACGAATGAAGTCGTGGCAAGCTGACGAAGAATAGATATTAATAACAATTAACCCCTCAGCGGAGGCTATTTTGGATAAAAGTATGAAAATTCTTGTGGTTGATGATTTTTCTACCATGAGACGTATCATAAAAAACCTGCTTAAAGATTTGGGTTTCTCCAATATCCAGGAAGCGGATGACGGCAGTACCGCCTTACCTATGCTACAGCAAGGCGATTTCGATTTTGTAGTAACCGATTGGAACATGCCAGGCATGCAAGGCATCGATCTGTTACGCGCAATTCGCGCTGACGATAAGCTTAAGCATTTGCCTGTTTTAATGGTAACAGCAGAAGCGAAAAAAGAGCAGATTGTTGCGGCAGCGCAAGCCGGTGTAAACGGTTACGTTGTTAAGCCATTCACTGCTGCTACGTTAAAAGAGAAGCTCGATAAAATTTTCGAACGTTTAGGTTGATCCAGACGCTCACCAGAGATATGAGGTTTACTGGATGTCAACACAAGTAAATGTTCCTATTACCCTTGAAGAAGCCAAACAATTGGTTGCCTATTTGGAAGAGGGTGATTCTGCTTCAGCTAATGCCATCTTAGAAGCGGCGTCAATGAAAGAGTCTATTGAGCTCTTCGCCGAGGTTGGAAAATTGACGCGCCAACTTCACGACGCGTTAAACAACTTCCAAATTGATGATCGCATCAAAAACTTGGCCAATGATGATATTCCCGATGCGCAATCGCGTCTTACCTATGTCATTGAAGAAACAGAAAAAGCCGCAAATACCACTATGGATGCCGTTGAGGCCAGCATGCCAATTGCTGAACTATTAAGTTCACGCATAAGCAGCGTGATGCCAGAGTGGAAAAAACTAATGAGCCGTCAAATCGAACTAGGCGAATTCAAAGCTTTATGTGCAGATTTAGACGAATTGTTGGAAGACGGCGCTGAACAATCAGCTAAACTTACACAGTTACTGACCGAAGTGTTAATGGCACAAGGTTATCAGGACCTGACCGGGCAAGTGATTCGCCGGGTTATAGATTTGGTTAAGGAAGTTGAAGATAGCTTAGTAAACATGCTTACTATGTTTGGTGAGCCTGAGACATCTGAACAGACGAAAACACCGGTCGAAACGGTCAAGAAGATCGATGGTGTAGAGGCGGAAGGCCCCATTATCGATGCCGACACGCGAGATGACGTTGTGTCTGGCCAAGATGATGTTGATGACCTTTTGTCTAGCTTAGGTTTTTAGGGGAGCGGGCGCATGTCGTTTGATGTTGACGAGGATATATTACAGGACTTTCTGGTTGAGGCCGGGGAGATACTTGAACAATTACAAGAACAGCTCGTTGATCTTGAAAACAATCCAGAGGATGCAGATTTATTAAATGCAATCTTTCGGGGTTACCATACTGTCAAAGGTGGAGCAGGATTTTTATCACTCACTGAGTTGGTTGAAATTTGCCACGGCGCAGAAAATGTTTTTGACGTCATGCGCAACGGTCAAAGAACCTTAACACCAGAGCTTATGGACATCATATTACAAGCCACCGATGTGGTTGTAGAGATGTTCGAAAATGTAAAATCGCGCGAGCCTCTTGTACCCGCAGACGCGAAGTTAGTCGATACACTGCATAAGTTAAGTCATCCTGAAACGCCAGGGGAGAATATCTTCGGTGACGATGACGCGCCTGCCCCGCCCGCGCCGAGTAGTGAGGCACCAGAAGAAGAGTTTGCCATTGAAGAGCCAGCGGCTCAGGAAGCTGCATCTGACGGTGGTATTGACGATATAAGCGAAGACGAATTTGAAGCACTTCTTGATGAGCTTCACGGCTCTAGTGCACCTGGCGCAGCGTCCAAAGCGGCACCAGCACCTGCAGCGCCAACGCCTCCAGCCGGGGGGGATGATATTACAGACGATGAATTTGAAGCACTGCTCGATGAGCTTCATGGAAAAGGTCAATTCAGTAGTGAAGAGGCAGCCGAGCCGGCAAAACCCGCAGCGCAACAACCTACTGCACCAGCAGGTTCAGACGACGAAATATCTGATGATGAGTTTGAAGCACTGCTAGATCAACTTCATGGCTCAGGACAAGGGCCATCGAAGAAAGAGGAAGCTCCCTCTAAACCGGCCCCAGCGCCTGTGGACGAGAAGGCGACTCAAGCGGTACAAAAGGCGAAGCAACAGCAAGCGGCTGCATCTGCACCGAAAGCCGCGCCAGCGCCCAAAGCGCCGGCAGCTAAGGCTCCAGCAGCGAAAGAAGCCGCTAAGAAAGACGATAAAAAAGCCGCGCAAGCTCCGCCGCAAGCAGAGACAACGGTTCGGGTTGACACCAAACGCCTTGATCAAATCATGAATATGGTGGGTGAACTGGTATTGGTGCGTAACCGATTGCTAAGTCTTGGTATTAATACCAATGACGAAAGCATGACAAAGGCCATCGCCAATCTCGACGTGGTTACTGGTGACTTGCAAGGTGCGGTGATGAAAACGCGCATGCAGCCCATCAAGAAAGTGTTTGGGCGTTTCCCTCGCGTTGTACGAGATTTGGCGCGAAGTCTGAAAAAAGAAATTACGCTGCAACTAGAAGGTGAAGAGACCGATTTAGATAAGAACTTAGTAGAAGCATTGGCTGATCCATTGGTTCACTTAGTTCGAAATTCGGTAGACCATGGTGTCGAAATGCCAGATGACCGTGCTGCGGCTGGTAAGCCTCGCATGGGAACAGTCAAATTGTCGGCCTCTCAAGAAGGGGACCATATCCTACTGACTATCGAAGATGATGGTAAGGGAATGGATCCTGACAAGCTAAAAGACATTGCGATAAGTCGTGGTGTACTCGACGCCGATGCCGCAGCGAGAATGTCTGACGTTGAAGCGTTTAACTTAATATTTGCGCCAGGCTTCTCCACGAAAACAGAAATCAGTGACATTTCTGGGCGTGGTGTAGGCATGGACGTAGTGAAAACCAAGATTAATCAACTGAATGGTACGGTTAACATCGACTCACAGTTGGGCAAAGGTACGCGCCTTGATATCAAGGTTCCGTTAACCTTAGCTATCCTGCCCACACTGATGATTGTCGTTGGCAAGCAAACGTTTGCTTTACCCTTAGGCGCGGTTAACGAAATCATTAATATGGACATCAAAAAGACCAATACCGTTGATGGCCAGTTAACAATGATTGTGCGCTCTAAAGCGATACCGTTGTTCTTCTTGGGTGAATGGTTAATTCGTGGCCCTAAAAATATTCATAAAGAAAAAGGTCACGTTGTCGTCGTTCAAATAGGCACGCAGCAAGTTGGTTTTGTAGTAGATGCATTGATTGGACAGGAAGAAGTCGTCATTAAACCGCTAGATGCCTTGTTACAGGGAACGCCTGGCATGGCTGGCGCTACAATCACTTCTGATGGCGGTATCGCCCTCATCCTAGACATTCCAAGTTTACTTAAACGGTACGCGCGTAAACCTTTAAAGTAGAACGACGAAACAAATAGGAAATATACATCCATGGTCTTTAAAGTCCTGGTGGTGGACGATTCGTCTTTTTATCGTCGTCGGGTTCGCGAGATACTTGACGATGATAGAGAGCTAGAAGTTGTTGGCGAAGCCAAGAATGGTCGAGAAGCCCTAGAGAAAATTGACGCGTTAGCGCCAGATGTTGTGACAATGGACGTAGAAATGCCCGTGATGGACGGGATTTCTGCCGTTAAAGCAATTATGGCCAAGCGACCACTGCCTATTTTAATGTTTTCATCTCTTACACATCATGGCGCGCAGGCGACCTTAGACGCACTTGAAGCAGGTGCTTTAGACTTTCTTCCTAAAAAGTTTGAAGATATCGCTAAGGATAGAAAAGACGCAGCTCGCATGTTATGTACTAAGGTGCGGTTAATTGCACGGCGAAGTGGGGGCTTAAGTCGGCCTTTACTCAAGCGGATAGAAACTCGCAAGCTGCCCGCCAATGCACCTAGGCAACCCTTTTTAAAATCGTCCAGTTTATTGTCGGGTAGAAAAGAGGCTGTCACTCAGCCCACAGTATCGTCGGTAAAGGCGTCAGGTAAAAAGTACCAGTGTCTTGCTATAGGTGCCTCTACAGGCGGACCCGTAGCGCTTCAGAAAGTACTCACGCCACTGCCCGCAGATTTTCCGTACCCGATATTATTGGTTCAGCATATGCCTGGCACGTTTACTCACGCATTTGCGCAGCGGCTTAATACTCACTGCCATATTGGGGTGAAAGAGGCTGAGCATGGCGATGTGCTAAAACCTGGTGTTGCTTATTTGGCGCCAGGGGGCAAGCAGATGCTTATTGAAGGGCAAGGTGTTAAAAAGACGATTGCCATTACAGATGCGAATCCCTCTGACAAAATTAGCTACAAACCCAGCGTTGATTTAACGTTTGGAACGCTAGCAAAAGCCTATGGCGGAGACGTACTAGGTGTAATCCTGACCGGAATGGGGGCTGATGGCCGAGAGGGCTGTCGTGTATTGAAAGACAAAGGGGCGACAATATGGGCACAAGATCAAGCTTCTTGTGTGGTATATGGAATGCCGCAAGCCGTTGCAGTGGCGGGTGTCTCGGAAAAAAGTATCAATATTGACGATATGAGTACCTGTATCCAAACTGAAATGAAGTAAGTCGCGCGTTTATTAATTTTGCTAGGAATATCGTAATGAAGGTGTGGACAGTTGCAAACCAAAAAGGCGGGGTAGGGAAAACCACGACAACCGTTTCACTGGGTGGATTATTGGCACAGGCGGGGAAGCGTGTGCTTATGGTCGATACTGATCCCCACGCGTCTTTAAGTTATTATTTTGGAATCGATGCAGAAGCGCTAAGTCATTCGGTTTACGATATTTTTATTCAATCTCCAGACATATCTGCCGATAAAGTGATGGACTGTTTGTGTCCTACCAAGTTGGACAACCTATACGTATTGCCCGCGACAATGGCATTAGCTACCCTAGATAGAACCATGGGGAGCGAACAAGGTATGGGTTTAGTGCTGAAAAAGGCACTGGCCAAGGTAGAGCACGAGTTTGATGTAGTCATTATTGATTGTCCGCCTGTACTTGGGGTATTAATGGTTAACGCACTTGCAGCGTGCCATAAAGTGATTGTGCCAACGCAAACCGAGTACTTAGCATTAAAAGGTCTCGATCGCATGATTCGAACCATGGAGATTATGGGGCGCTCATTACAAAAGTCGTTTGATACTGTCATTATTCCGACCATGTTTGACAAACGTACTAATGCCGCATTGGCGTCTCGTGAACGACTCATGACCGATTACGGCGAGCGGGTTTGGACAGGTGTTGTGCCCGTTGATACTCACTTTAGAGATGCAAGTCTTGTACAGTTACCTATTTCAGTCGCGTACCCGAAAACACGTGGTGTCACGGCCTATGCAAAATTATTAGAGGTTTTGGAGAAATAACCTAGCATGAGTAAGCAGTCTCCCTTCGCGCGAGAAGACGTTATGGAAGCCTATCTAGATAGCCTTCTAAAAGAGCCTGAGGAAGATCCAGGCGATGTGACTGCGCGTACCTCTAGGTTATTAGAGCAAGCTGCTCAGCAACTCGCAGAGAGCGGGTTAAGTGCAGATGAAACATTCAGTATTGAAGAGACAACGATTAAACCAGAGGTACCGGTGGAAACCCCGCTACCTCCTGTTGTCGAAAAAAGGGATATACCCTCTTCAGTGGAAGCCGAGGAAGGTGAAAATAGCGACGCTCAACTGATTGAAGATATCAATGAGCAGGCTTTTTCAGAGGTTTCGGCGGGTCAAGAAGGCGGAAATATACCGCCAGAGCAAAAAATTCCACTAAAGGATACTCTCGATTCTCGCTTTCAAGCGTTATTCTTTGAGGTAGCGGGTTTGACCCTCGCGGTTCCACTGACTACGCTTGGTGGAATACATCAACTTGATAAAGTGGGGCCTCTTTTTGGTAAGCCTGATTGGTTTATGGGTGTGATGATCCATCGAGAGGAAAAAATTAATGTGGTTGACAGTGCAAAGTGGGTTATGCCAGAAAAATATGACGAAAACCTCGCACAATCTCTAAACTACCGATATCTTATTATGTTAGGAGATAGCTGGTGGGGGATGGCTTGCGAAAAGCTCGTCAATACTGTCACTTTAACGAAAGCTGACGTCAAATGGCGTGAGTCTGTAGGTAAGCGTCCTTGGTTAGCGGGGATGGTAAAAGAAAAAATGTGCGCGTTAATTGACGTTAGCGAATTAATATCTATGCTTAACAAAGGCTTAGGCAGTAACGACCAGACGCCATAGTATTGGGAGCCGGTTCATGAGCGATGAAAGAACAAACAGTAATGCCACCGACAGCAACGATGAAATCCTTCAATGGGTTACTTATCGCCTAGGTGAAGAAACTTACGGTATTAACGTAATGCAGGTACAAGAAGTATTACGTTATACCGAAATAGCGCCAGTGCCCGGCGCGCCTGATTATGTATTAGGGATCATAAACCTACGCGGAAACGTGGTTACGGTTATTGATACCCGAGCGCGTTTTGGGTTACCCCCTACGGAAATTACCGACAATACGCGGATCGTTATCATCGAGTCAGATGAGCAAGTGGTAGGTATCCTGGTCGATAGCGTGGCAGAAGTGGTTTATTTACGCTCTTCTGAAATAGATAGTGCGCCGAACGTGGGTACTGAGGAAAGTGCTAAATTTATCCAAGGTGTGAGTAACCGAGATGGTGAACTTCTCATTTTGGTAGATTTGAACAAACTCCTTAGTGATGATGAATGGGATGAGCTAAGTAGCTTATAAGCCTGTCACATTCTGCAAAGGCAGGTAACCTAGTTACTTGCCTTTTTTGTTTAATGACTTCACCAAGTTAAAAGGCCTAGCGCAAATGGAAATGCAGTTCATCGCACCGACACTTTATGAAAGTATATTGCTGGTGCTCGTTGTTGTGCTTTCATTATTGATAGTTTGGCTGTTTAAGCAAATAAGATCACTCCAGCAAGGGATCAAAAGCCTTGAAGCCAAGTATGATAGCCGTTTAGAAGAAACGGTCTCTTCGGTTCGCAACTTTGCCCATCAGCAAAATGAAGAGCAAGCTCGCAACCTCGTGGTGACGCGACACATCCAAGCGTTGCAAGGTAAGTTTGACGATCTTGAAAACCAACTGCGCGAAGTCAAACTACAAGATCCTTCCCTTCGCCTCTATCAACGCGCAGCTGAATTGGTGAAGCAAGGCGCCTCTATTGAAGAAATAATGGAGGCATGCGATATACCGCGGGCAGAGGCCGAAATGTTGAGTATGGTACACCGTCAACCCGCTGGCTCTTAAATTCATTTAGACGTCTAGACGTAAAGATGTTGACATCTTCCCGTGAATTGCCACAATACAGTCATTGTAAAAATGACTGGAGCTTTTCATGCCAATTCGTATTCCCGATCAACTGCCCGCTCAGGATGTGTTGCTGGGCGAAAACATTTTCACGATGGAGAGTGACAGGGCTGCAAACCAAGATATTCGCCCCCTTGAGGTAGGTATCTTGAATCTGATGCCGAATAAAATTGAAACCGAAGTGCAATTACTTCGACTGCTTTCAAATACGCCTTTGCAAATCAACGTTGATTTGATTCGAATTGATAACCAAGCCCCTAAGAATACGCCTCAATCGCACATGGATGCGTTCTACCATGACTTTTCACAAGTTGCAGATAAAAAGTATGATGGGCTTATTGTGACAGGCGCACCTCTTGCACTTTTAAACTACGAAGACGTTAACTATTGGGCGTCTATGACCACCATTTTGGAATGGGCGCAACGTCATGTTAACTCAACCTTGTATCTTTGTTGGGCAGCACACGCCGCCATGTATCATTTTCATGGGGTGATGAGGGAGCTTAAAAAAGAAAAGTTCTCTGGGGTATTTGAACATCAAGTGTTAGATCCCAATAATGAATTACTCAGAGGTTTCGACCCCACGTTTTTTGCACCGCACTCTCGTTACGGGCATATCGACACGTCAGTTTATAACAGCATTGATGGGTTAAACGTGGTGGCTTCATCTCAAGAAGTGGGGGCATACGTTGTGGCCTCTGAAGATAAGCGTATGGTATTTGTGACCGGGCACCCCGAGTACGACCCAGATACGTTGAAGGATGAGTACCTAAGAGACTTACAATCAGGGCAAACGCCGAAAGTGCCTGCGAACTATTTTCAACAGGATAACCCGAATGAGCCGCCAATGGTTCGTTGGCGTTCTCACGGCAGCCTTTTATTTACAAATTGGTTAAACTATTTTGTTTATCAAACCACACCGTACGATTTAAATCAGCTTGCTGAAAAACCACAGCCAAAGAGGTAACGCGTGAGCTTACAATCTATCTCAAACAAGAAGCGAGCTTTGTTAACGCAAGCAGCAGAAAAACGAATCCTTATTCTCGATGGTGCTATGGGTACCATGATTCAAGAGCATAAACTTGAAGAAGAAGACTATCGCGGAACACAATTTGCCGACTGGCATTGTGACGTGAAAGGTAACAATGATTTACTCGCTATCACTCAGCCCGACATTATTTACAACATACACTGTGCGTATTTTGAGGCGGGTGCCGACATTATTGAAACCAATACCTTTAACGCCACCACTATCGCTATGGCAGATTACGATATGCAAGCGTATTCACGTGATATTAATATTGCTGCTGCAAAAGTGGCGCGTAAAGCGGCTGACGCGTATACCGAGAAAACACCAGATAAACCACGTTTTGTTGCAGGCGTGCTTGGTCCAACTAACCGCACCGCGTCTATTTCGCCAGATGTAAACGACCCAGGCAAACGTAACGTCACGTTTGATGAATTAGTGGAGGCCTATAGTGAATCCACAGAGGCCTTAATTGAAGGGGGGGTCGACCTTATCATGCTTGAAACCATCTTTGATACGCTGAATGCGAAGGCCGCTGCCTATGCGGTAGATAGTGTATTTGAAAAGCTGAATGTCACCTTACCTGTCATGGTGTCAGGCACCATTACAGATGCATCAGGTCGAACTTTGTCGGGTCAAACTGCAGAAGCCTTTTATTATTCTATGCGACATGTAGCGCCCTTTTCCTTTGGACTAAACTGTGCTTTAGGGCCGGATTTATTGCGCCAATATGTAGACGAAATTGCTGGCGTTAGTGAGTGCTTAGTGTCGGCTCACCCAAATGCAGGTCTTCCAAACGAGTTTGGTGAATACGATATGGAAGGGAAAGAAATGGCCGCGCATATTAAAGAGTGGGCGGAATCTGGCCTAGTGAACATTGTGGGGGGCTGTTGTGGCAGCACACCAAAACATATTGCAGATATCGCCAACGCCGTTGCAGGTATAAAACCCCGAGCCGTGCCCAATATTGCGCCCAAAATGCGCCTATCAGGCCTTGAGCCATTCGTACACTAGGAGGTAATGTGAGCGCAGAATTTTCAACCTTTATTAATATTGGTGAGCGAACCAATGTGACCGGTTCAGCTCGATTCAAACGGTTAATTTTAGAAGGCGACTATGAAGTTGCTTTAGATGTCGCACGCCAGCAAGTAGAAAACGGTGCACAAATCATCGATATTAATATGGATGAGGCAATGCTCGATTCGAAGCAAGCCATGGTCACCTTCTTAAACCTCATTGCTTCTGAGCCGGATATTAGCCGTGTGCCTATTATGATTGACTCTTCGAAGTGGGAAGTCATTGAGGCGGGGTTAAAATGCGTGCAGGGCAAAGCTATTGTCAACTCCATTAGTTTAAAAGAAGGTGAAGAAAGTTTCTTAGCACAGGCCAAGAAAATTAAACGATATGGCGCTGCAACAGTAGTCATGGCGTTTGATGAAAAAGGGCAAGCCGACACCCAAGCCCGTAAAATTGAAATTTGCCAACGCAGTTACAGGCTGCTTACAGAAGACATAGGCTTTCCACCTGAGGACATTATCTTCGACCCCAATATCTTTGCTGTGGCTACAGGTATAGAAGAACATGATAATTACGCAGTAGACTTTATTGAAGCCACACGTGTCATTCGCCAAACCTGTCCCCATTCTCACATTTCTGGTGGGCTATCGAATATTTCCTTCTCATTTAGAGGCAATAACCCTGTTCGAGAAGCCATGCATTCAGTATTTCTCTACCATGCCATTCGTGCAGGCATGGATATGGCTATTGTGAATGCGGGCCAATTGGAAGTTTATGATGAAATTCCAGCTGAGTTACGCGATGCGGTAGAAGACGTGATACTCAATCGAAGAAGCGACTCTACTGAAAGATTGCTTGATATTGCCCCTAATTATCAAGGTGACGGAAAAGCCGCTGCGAAAGAAGATTTAAGCTGGCGCGAACAGGATGTAAACAAACGTTTAGAGCATGCGTTAGTTAAAGGTATTACCGACTTTATTATTGATGATACCGAAGAGGCACGACAAAAAGCCGAGCGACCATTGCATGTTATTGAAGGGCCGTTGATGGACGGCATGAACGTGGTGGGTGACTTATTCGGTGAAGGTAAGATGTTTTTGCCGCAGGTGGTGAAATCAGCCCGTGTGATGAAAAAGGCCGTGGCTCATTTACAGCCCTACATTGAGGCAGAAAAATCAGATGACGCTAAAAGCAACGGCAAAATATTGCTAGCAACGGTAAAAGGGGATGTTCACGATATTGGCAAAAATATAGTGGGCGTGGTACTTCAGTGTAATAACTTTGAAGTGATCGATCTTGGCGTCATGGTCCCTGCGGCAAAAATTTTACAGGTTGCCAAAGACGAAAATGTCGACATGATAGGCCTTTCAGGGTTAATCACGCCTTCCCTCGATGAAATGGTGCATGTAGCGAAAGAAATGGAACGCCAAGGGTATGAAATTCCCCTGTTAATTGGTGGGGCTACCACCTCAAAAGCCCATACTGCGGTGAAAATCGAGCAGAACTATCATTCGCCAGTGGCTTATGTACCTAATGCCAGCCGCGCGGTAGGGGTCTGTCAAAAGCTATTGAATAAAGGCTCTCGTGATATTTACGCGAAAGAATTGGCTGCGGAATACGACAAAGTTCGGGAGCAGCACGCACGGAAAAAACCACGGAGTAAGCCGGTGACGTTAGCGCAGGCACGTGACAATGCCCATCAGCCCGATTTCTCAGTGCTGCCCGTTGCGCCTAACAAGCTAGGGGTAACACCTGTAACGGCGTCCCTATCGGTACTTAGGCACTATATTGACTGGACGCCTTTCTTCTTAACATGGTCATTGGCAGGCAAGTATCCTCGCATATTAGAAGACGAGGTTGTGGGCGAACAAGCACAGTCGTTATTTGCCGATGCTAACGCGATGCTCGATACTATTATTGCAGACAATAGCTTAGAAGCAAAAGGTGTGATAGGCCTATTTCCAGCAAACCGTGTAGGCGACGATATCGAGATTTATGCCAATGAGGAACGCGGTGAAATCAAAGCTGTGGGGCACCACCTTCGTCAGCAAACCCTTAAAGATAAGTTTGCCAATTATTGCTTAAGTGATTTTGTTGCACCTAAGTCCTCAGGTATTCGTGATTATGTGGGCGCATTTGCGGTCACGGGCGGCATTGGCGAAGACGAACTCGCGAACCAGTTTATACAAGCCGGTGACGACTACAACGGTATTATGGTAAAAGCGGTGGCCGATCGGTTGGCAGAAGCCTTTGCTGAATATCTTCATGAACGTGTTCGCAAAGAATACTGGGGGTATGCAAAGGATGAAGACTTATCTAATGAAGAGCTTATTAGAGAAAAGTATCAAGGCATACGTCCTGCGCCAGGCTATGCTGCGTGTCCAGAGCATACTGAAAAGCAAGTTATCTGGGATTTACTCGATGCTGAAAAACATACCGGCATGAAGCTCACAGAAAGTTATGCCATGTGGCCAGGGGCTTCGGTATCTGGTTGGTACTTTGCCCACCCAGAGTCAAAATATTTTGCCGTGGCAAAGATTCAGTCTGACCAAGTTGAAGACTATGCTTCCCGTAAAGGGTGGACACTGGAAGAGGCAGAAAAATGGCTGTCTCCTAATTTAAGCGATTAATCACAACAAGACATACCCAATGGAAAAACCGTTTAGCCAAGCTTGCGAAAATAATAAACGCCCAATTTTGCACGTGCTAGAACGTGCCTTTGCCAATACGAAACGCGTATTGGAAGTGGGCAGTGGGACGGGCCAGCATGCGGTTTTTTTTGCTGAGCATTTGCCACATTTGCATTGGCATTGTAGTGATCAAGCCGTTAACCATGCCGGTATCGCCGCTTGGTTAATGGCCTCTTCTGTGGATAATATTGAACCGCCAGTGTCCTTTACCGTGGGCGTGGATCACTTCCCTCAGACGGCAGGAGCCGGTTCGTTTGACGGTGTCTTTAGCGCTAATACTGCTCATATCATGCAAAAAGCAGAGATTCAGTCACTTATGTCAATGATTGCTGAAAACCTGCCCCACAAGGGCGTATTTTGCCAATATGGGCCCTTTACCCAAAACGGTGAATTCTCCTCGCAAAGTAACCTCGATTTTCATCAGTCATTATTGGCGCGAGGCTATGGGGGATATCGGGATATTGATGAGCTAAAAACGTGGGCACCTTCTCTACAACTGCAGAAAGTACATACCATGCCGGCCAATAACCTACTATTGGAATGGCACAAGAATTAGTTAACCCAGAAAAGTTACTCTATTTTTACACTTTTGTATAATTGCAAATTTTTTCTATCTATAGTTGTAAACAACGCCAATCTATTAGACAGTAGTAGATTCCAATTATTTGTGAATATTTAAGTAATTGATAACTTCATGATTAATGGATGTGGTCACGTTCGCTTTTACTCGTCATTTTATTCACCTGACAGTTTAAACGTACGACATGGCGCAATGCTGTGACGCTGTCCTCCATTCATTATCTCGCGTATAGCCGAAGAAGTTAGTTGTATTGCAGTTGGCGCCCATCTCAATGGTTTTATTCTCCTCCACTGCAAATAGTCATAAAAATAACAATGAGAATTCGCTATGAAATCACTTTCGCTACAGAAAAAGTTTATGCTGATCGTAGGCGGTAGTATTGCCGTCATGCTGTCTATCGCCGCTACCATCTTGGTAAATATCGTTGCTGATAACACCCGTGAGCGCGTCCAACAAGACGTCAACGCACTGGTTGCGCGAGAAGCAAATGAGGTGGAAGGTTTTTTTAACAAGTACGGAGGGGTAGCAGAAACCTTTCTTAGCAGCCCCTTTCTTAAAACCTTCTTCTATGAACATACCCAACGAGGCGGCGAAGATGGGCGCGTGAAAAACAGCGCTAAAATCTATCAACTTTTCACTAACATTAGTCATGATGACCCTGTGATTAAATCGGCGTTTTTTGGCTCAGCCCTAACCGGGGAGTACTTTTACGAAGAGGGAAGAGTTGGCGTAGATACCAGCGGACCTAATGCAGGAAATCCTGATTATGGGTATTTCACTACCAAACGACCTTGGTTTAACGCCGCCGTTGATGCTGGTCAACTTTACGTTACCCCGCCTGCCGTTGATTCACAAGATGGCAGTATCTCAGCGGTAGTACAAAAACCTGTCTACGAAAAAGGAAGGCTGATTGGGGTGGGAGGCGTCGATATTTTAATCAGTACAATAGGCAAGGTCATTGATAGCATTAGATACCAGGGGCAAGGTACGGCCTTCCTGTTAGATGAAAATCAAAATATCGTCTATTTCCCAAAACAGGGTAAAGAGTTGCCACTCAGTTCTTCGTTGGCTAACTTTGACACTCTGTTTGATGAAACATCGGCATTTTCAACTCTGGCAGGAAAAATCTCTACCGCCAGTGATGGTATGGTTGAAGTCACCTGGAAAGGGAAAGAATACGTGGCCTTTTTTCGCCATGCTAATTTAACCTCGCCTCAAATGGATTGGTCGCTGGGTATTTTGATACCGGCCAGTATCATCGATGGCCCCATTGAGGGTGCAATCACTACCGCGATTATTATTGCACTTATCATCATTGTACTGATTGCTCTGATTACTTTTATTGCTAGTGCAAAAATAACCACGCCTTTAGTCAACATGCGTTACGCAATGGCAGAAATTGCCAGAGGGGAAGGGGATTTAACCAAGCGACTCACCGTTCATAGCAATGATGAAATTGGTGCCCTTGCCCAAGAATTTAATACTTTCACAGACAAACTTCGCCATTTACTGAAAGAAACCGCGCTAAATACGCAAGCGGTGGCGGAGGCAGCGGCGCATCTACGTGATGTGTCACAAAATACCAGCGACGAAATTAATCAAGAACGCAATCAAGTTGATAACGTCTCATCTGCGGTCACCCAAATGGCGCAAACGGTGGTGGAAATTTCAAATAATGCATCACAATCAAGTATTGCCGCAACAGAAGCCGATGAGTTGGTGCAGTTAGGCAGTAATCAGGCAAAAGAGGCCATGGCGGAAATTCGTTCGTTGGCGGTATCGGTCAGTGACGGTGTTGAAGTTGTTAGTGGGTTGAGCAAGGAGTCAGATAACATTGGTGCGGTCATCGATGTGATTAACAGCATTGCAGAGCAAACAAATTTACTGGCATTAAATGCTGCCATTGAAGCGGCTAGAGCGGGTGAACAAGGCAGAGGCTTTGCCGTGGTGGCTGATGAAGTGAGGTCGTTAGCTAGTCGAACCCAAGAATCAACCACGGATATTCGCCGTATGGTGGAACGTCTGCAGAATATGGCGGAACAAACGGATGCAGTGATGAATAGTGGCAAGGCCCGTTCTGAATCTGGCGTGGAAAAAACAGAAAGAGTGGTCAATACGCTTATTGAAATTAATAGTGCAATTGGCAAGGTGCATGAGCAAAGTACTTATATTGCGCAAGCCACAGAACAACAAACGCAAGCGGCGCAAGATATTAACTCGTCGTTAGTGGCCATTACGGATTTAAGCGATAGAACCAGTGTTCACGCCCAAGAGTTAGCGGTGGAAGCGACCCAACTTAGCGGTGTATCAAGCGATTTAAAAGATTTGGTAGGGCAATTTAAAATATAGCACTGAAAAAATACCGCCCGTAACACACGTTTTTGGGAACGCCAAATAGGGAGTGCAAGGGGGAGAGGTAGTCGAATTCGCACTAAGTTAGTCTAACTTGATTTTTATAACCCCATGCACAGTAGCCTCAACTAGGTTACTGTAAAATAAAGTTTTAAAGATAAAGGATACAAGATGTCATTTTCAGTGAATCATTATTTCGATAACAAAGTTACCTCAATTGCGTTTGAATCTGCTCAGGGGCCTTGTACTTCTGGTGTCATGTCACCAGGTGAATATACCTTCGGTACCACGCAACATGAGCTAATGAAAGTGGTTGAGGGTGAATTGGTAGTGAAGCTACCCAACAGTGATGAGTGGACGTCTTATCCTGCGGGCACAGAATTTGAGGTTGAAGCAAATGTTTCTTTTGACGTCAAAGTCTCAGTAGCGACAGCCTATTTGTGTTTTTATAGCTAGTCATTTTGCCAAGGGTACCAAGGGTACCCTTGGTTTTCCTGTTTTTACCTTGTTTATGGCTGACTTGCCAGCTGTATAAAGGCATCCACCAACTGAAAAGGATCGTCTTCTTTCCGATACCCCAAATAGAGGGTTTTTTGAACCCCCTGCTTTCCTAAAGAACGATAGGCTAAATTAGCGTAGTCCTTAGATTCCTCTATCAACCATTTAGGCAGTGCCGTTACACCACGCCCTGCGGCGACCATTTGCAAAATGATTTCTGTTGTTTCTATTTGTCTATGTTGCTTCACTGTGCGATTGGCAGGGTGTAAAAAATGCGAAAAAATATCCAGCCGGCTTTCTTCCACAGGGTAAGTAATGAGGGTTTCATGCGCCAAATATTCTGGCTCTATTATGTCGTATTGCGTTAACGGGTGCTGGGCGTTCATGACCAACACTTGTTCGTAATCAAATACCCCTTTATAGCTAATTGAAGGAAGTTCTAATGGATCGGGAGTCAGCAAAATATCTATGTCGTACCCATGCAACGCCTGTAATCCCCCAAATGTCACCGCCCGCTTTACATCCACATCGACATCAGGGTAGGCCTTTAAAAAAGGTGCCACTACTTTGAGTAACCATTCAAAACAAGGGTTACACTCCATACCAATTCGAAGTGTGCCTTGCTTTCCTTCTGCCATACGGCGTAACTGCGCCTCTGTGTGCTCAAACTGAGGCAAAACTCGCTGAGCTAAATTCAGCAAGCTTTTCCCTGCCTGCGTGAGTACAAGGCGTCTACCTTCTTTTCGCCATAAGGGCACGCCAAAATCTTTCTCTACCTTTTTCATGGCATGGCTTAATGCCGACTGTGTTAAAAACAAAGCGTTAGCCGCTTCAGTCATGGTGCCATGTGTTTCAATTGCGCGAACAATTTTTAGGTGGTGACGGTCAATCATACATTATGAATTCTATTCATGATTTTCAGGTAAAGTTACCAGCTTTTTCATTTATATAAAATGGCAGAGATACATAACCTACGGCGTGTTCTGCGCTAAGAGCCTAATCGTCTAAACCTACTATCTTTACGGCGCCCGAGAGGCGTGTCGCGATAATATGGCGAATAATTTCGCTAATTTCTCGAAAGGTTTGGCGATCGGGAGCTGTATTTCGCCAAGTTAACGCGTGTTGCCTTTCAATGGGCATACTATCAATTTCGCATACGTGTAAAGCTTCAGGGTGATGTAACTCTGAATGAATATACAAGCCAGGTAAAAAGGCCACGCCCATCCCCATCACCACCATTTGCCTTAAGGTATCTAAGCTGGTGCCTTCGTAGTCTCGTTGTAAGCTAGCCCCTATTTTGTCGCAAATGTGTTGTACCTGATGGTGAAAGTGATGACGGTCTTCAAGGGTGAGTACTTTTTCACCCCGTAATTGATGCGGCTTAACAAACGCGTTGCCTGCAAGGGGGTGATCGGAAGGAATAACAAACTTAAGGGGCTCTTTAAATAGAGGCCGGTTAATTAACTGAGAATGCTCACCCACCAGTGGCGAAAGAATAAGGTCATATTCGCCATGTAAAAGCCCATGTTGCAGTGCTTGGGGCGCGGCTTCTCTTACGTAAAATCGTAACCCAGGCTTTTGCTTGTGGAGTTCAGGCAACACGTGAGGCAGCAAGTAAGGGCCAAGAGTGGGAGGAATACCCAGACGGTACGTCACCACTTCTCCTTCGGCTAAGTCTCTTGCTGTTTCACTAAAACGCTGACTTGCCGCGAGTACTTCTTCCGCTGCGTTAAAGAGAAGCTTGCCTTGTGCTGATAACAAGGTGCCTGTGCGAGATCGCTCGAACAGCACTAAACCCAAATGGCTTTCCAGCGCATTTATTTGACTGGTGAGCGTGGGTTGGCTTATACCTAAGAAAGTAGCGGCTTGACGAAAACTTAGGTATTTCGCAACGGTTACAAAATAGCGAATTTGGTTAATTGACGGATTCTTCCCGTTAAGTTGCATGGCGGCCCTACTCTACATTCGTATACAATTGTTGGGTGATAGTATATGACTATCACGAGTTGGTATATTAAACTATTAATCTATCAGGTGACACTGGCATGTACTTAAAATCACAATAATTACAAATATTGGAGAATATTATGGATCACGTTATATCTGGTGTGGCAAAGTTCCAAAAGGAAGTGTACCCGAACAAAAAGGCGACATTCCAAAAATTAGCAAACGGTCAGAACCCCGAAGTGCTATTTATTACGTGTTCTGACTCGCGTATCGATCCTAACCTTGTCACGCAAACCGACCCAGGTGAGCTATTTATCTGCCGAAATGCAGGTAACATTGTGCCTCCTCACAGTAATCAAACCGGTGGCATGACAGCTTCAATTGAATTCGCTGTCGCAGCACTTGGCGTATCTCACATTGTGGTTTGTGGCCATACAGACTGCGGCGCAATGAAGGGCGCTATTAAGCCTGAAGGCCTTGATGCTTTACCTCACGTGAAAGAGTGGCTAGGTCATTGCCGCGTGGCAACTGACGTAGTGAAAGAGCGTTGTGGCACCCACGACTTGTCAATTGACCATCTAGAAGCGGTCACAAAAGAAAACGTTGTTCAACAGATTCAGCACCTTAGAACACATCCAGCGGTAGCGGCAAAACTGGCCACTGGGCAAGTAAAGCTGCACGGATGGGTGTACAACATTGGTAGCGGCGACGTGCTTTGTTATAACGATGAGACTGGTGAGTTCAAAGCCATGGATCAAACCGCCGCAGAAGCGCAACTTGCGCGCACTGAGTAGGAACTGATCTTATGGTTAACTTGAATTTTTCTAATTTACGCGGCGACATTACTGGCGGTTTAACCGCCGGTATTGTTGCTTTGCCTCTGGCGTTAGCCCTAGGTGTTGCATCTGGTCTTGGTCCTATTGCGGGGCTGTATGGTGCAATAGCTGTGGGTTTCTTTGCTGCCCTTTTTGGCGGCACGCCCTCTCAAATATCTGGCCCTACAGGCCCAATGGTGGTTGTATTAGCAGGCTTATTCGCCAGCTTATCGGGTGATGCTGCGCTTATTTTTACTGCGGTAATGCTCGCCGGCCTTATGCAAATTGCATTTGGCTTTTTAGGTGTGGGCCAATACATTCGATTAGTGCCTTACCCGGTCATCTCCGGCTTTATGTCAGGCATTGGTGCCATCATTATTATTCTGCAACTTGGTCGTTTACTGGGGCATGAGCCTCCGGGCGGAACAATAGGCGCGTTGAGCTACCTACCGACGGCACTTGCCGATATCAATTTTGCCACCCTTGCACTGGGCTTGGGTACCCTTGTAATTGCTTATAAATGGCCGCCTTCATTAGGTAAATATGTACCCGGCGCACTCGCTGCACTGATCATTGGTACTCTTGTTAGCCTAGCCTTGAGTGTGCCAGTTTTAGGCGCAATTCCTACTGGCTTACCTAGCTTGCATCTTCCTGTGTTTGACCAAAGTAAAGCACTGCTTATATTAGAAGCCGCATTTATTCTTGCCGTGCTAGGGGCAATTGATAGCTTGCTTACCTCGTTGGTAGCAGACAATATGACGCGTACTCGTCACGACAGCAATAAAGAGCTTATTGGCCAAGGTATTGGTAATACATTGGCCGGTTTAATCGGTGGTATTGCGGGGGCTGGTGCCACTATGCGTACGGTGGTGAACATTCGTAGTGGTGGTAAATATAACCTTTCTGGCATGATACACGCACTTGTATTGCTAGCGATTGTTCTTGGGTTGAGTCCTCTTGCGGCGCAAATTCCTCACGCTGTACTGGCTGGTATCTTGGTTAAAGTTGGATTAGATATCATCGATTGGAGTTACTTAAAACGTGCCCACAAAGGTCCACGTTGGGACTTCGCACTTATGCTTACGGTTCTGGGTTTAACGGTTTTTGTTGACCTTATTACCGCTGTAGGTGTGGGCGTTGTGTTTGCTGCGTTAGCGTATGTTAAACAAATTGCGCAGTTGCAAATTGAAGAACTTAAAAAGATCCCAGAAGCGTTGAATGACCCTGAGGAAAATGCATTGCTTGAAAAGCTAAAAGATAAAGTGTCTATCTTTAGTTTTGGCGGACCATTAAGTTTCGGTGCAGCCGCAGATGTAGGTCACCATGTTCGTGAACAAGTTAAGCCAGGTTCTAAAGTGACTATTTTAGATTTTAGTCGCGTTCCGACTATGGACGTCTCAGCTGCTATGGCGGTAGAAACCGTGACCTCTGATGCATTAGCCGCTGGCAGAAAATTGGTTATCTGTGGTGCGAATGTGGATGTGAACAAGGTACTTGAAAGCATCAATGCACACCATCCAGAAATTGTTGCTTTTGAAACGCTACACGAAGCTCTCGTATATGCAGAAAAGCAAGTAGCCGGAACTGATAGCGCTAATCACCGCTTTCAAGCCGCTACGCAATCGTAATTAATTGACGCGTTCCCTTTTTAGCCCTCGCAAGAGGGCTTTTTTATAGTATCTAAAAAAACCGCCTCTAGGGCGGTTTCTTAGTTTGACTCATGTCAATGCCATGAAGTTACCAAATACGAACACGTTCTTCTGGCGCTAGATATAGCTCGTCACCAGGTTGAACGTCGAACGCTTCGTACCATGCATCATGGTTACGTGGCGCTTGTGCACGGAAACGGCCAGGCGCATGAGTGCCAGCACGTAACTGGTTTAGCATGCTTTGTTCTGTGCGCTTTTCACGCCATACTTGCGCCCACGCTAAGAAGAAACGTTGATCACCGGTGAGGCCGTCAATAACCGGTGCTTCTTTCCCGTCTAGACTCAGTTTGTAAGCATGGTATGCCATGGCTAAACCACCTACGTCACCAATATTTTCACCAAGGCTATTGCGACCATTAACAAAGTTGCCTTCGATTGGTTCGTATTGGCTGTATTGTGCTGCAAGCTTGTCTGCTTTTGCCTCAAATGCGGCTCTGTCTGCGTCTGTCCACCAGTTGCGCTGTATACCGTTGGCATCGGATTTAGAGCCTTGGTCATCAAAACCATGCCCCATTTCGTGACCAATCACGGCACCAATAGCGCCGTAATTCACCGCTGGGTCTGCATTAGGGTCAAAGAAAGGCGGTTGTAAAATAGCCGCAGGGAAAACAATCTCGTTAAAAGAGCTGTTGTAGTAGGCATTGACTTGTTGTGGAGTCATTCCCCAACGTTCGCGATCAGTTTTTTCCAGTTCTTTTGCAACAGATTCTTCATGGAAAAATGATCTTAGGTTTCTGACGTTGCCAACAAGATCATCACTCTTTATTGATAACCCTTCAAAAGGTTGCCACTTGTCTGGGTAACCAATTTTAGGGCGAAAAGCCATTAGCTTTTCTTTCGCGTTAACTTTGGTTTCTTCACCCATCCAATCTAAGTTGTCGATGCGTTGACCCAGTGCGGTACGCAGGTTTTCAACTAACTCAGCCATTTGGGTTTTAGAGCTTTCCGGGAAATACTCGTTGACGTAAATCTTACCAATAGCAAACCCTAAAGATTGCGTCCCCGACATTTGGCTTACAGCGCGTTTCCAACGAGGGCGGGGCTCTTGTTGCCCGCTCAATGTTGTGCCGTAAAAGTCAAAATTGGCGAGATAAATATCTTCTGATAACAAGCCCGCGTTATTTTTTATCGTATGGTAAGTTAAGTATGACTTCCACTTATCTAAGGCCGTGTCATTAATAATTTCAATCACCGCCTTAACAGGCTCAGGTTGGCTAATATTCAGCTCGGGGACTTTATAGCCTGTTTGAGCAAAGTAGGTATCCCAGTCAAAATTAGGATAATCATCAGACAGTTTTGCGCGCTCAATTTGATTTAGGGTTAAATCTCTGTCACGACGTTTTTCCCGTGGCCATTGCACGTTTGCAATTTCAGTTTCTAAGGCCAAGATTTCCGCTGCTTTTTCTTCCGGATTTTCAACTTTCGCAAACCCTAGCATTTGTGCGATATGCGCCTCATAGGCTTCGCGAATTTTCACAAAGCGCTCATCGTCGCTTAAGTAATAGTCTCTGTCTGGTAGACCTAAGCCACCTACGCCTACACTTAATTGGTATTCATTGGGGTCTAGACGGTTATACCACATGCCGCCATTTATTGGAGAGCCTGCACCGGTAAGCCATGCATTGCCGAATACCTCCGTTAGGTCTTTTTTCGTAGACATGTTTTCAATAGTTGAAAGCACATCTGAAATCGGGCTTAAGCCTTTTTCGTTAATGGTATCTGTGTCCATGTAGGCAACAAAAAAGTCGTGAACAAGCTGCTCTTCTTTGTTCAGGCTTTCTTTTTCAAGAAGACCATCAATAATATTTTTTACTTGCTCCTCACTACGTTCGGCAAGCCCAGTAAACGCACCATAGCGAGTTTTATCCGCAGGGAGTTCATAATTATCGTACCAAGTGCCACTGGCATACATGAAAAAGTCATCGCCTGGCTTTATGGCTTCGTTTCGTGCTGTTAAATCAACACCAAAGGAGCCTAATTCTGCTTGGCCATTTTCTGCGCTTTGCGCGTCCATCATTGCCGCTTTGTCAGAAGCGCTTTTTTCTGTGTTTTCAGGTTGGCTACAACCTATTAGCCCAAGAGACGCCGCAATGGTGGCGGCAAGTAAGGTTTTCTTCATTTTATTTTCTCATTGTTGTTGTGGGTATCTGCTTCCACCGTGGTGGAAGGCGAAGACACCATTGTCGTTTTAAGTTTTGGTGCAAAATGACTGTTAAAAGGTAAAACATTTTTAGCTTGATTGAAATAATCTATGATTTGAGGTGTTTCTTGGCGTAAAAATTGTGCTACAGCGTCATGAAACGCAGGGTGAAAAAGTTGATGTGCAGACTGACAATAGATGGGTTCGAAACCTCTTAAAATTTTGTGCTCGCCTTGGGTACCAGGATTAAATAAAGGGAGTTTTCGGTTAATGGCAAACGCAATGCCCTCAAAGTAACAGGTGGCGAAGTGTAACCCGTCTACGTCTTCTAGTGCTCCCCAATATCTGCCATACAGCCCAGTTTCATCGTAAAAAAACAATGCACTCGCGATGGGGCGCTCATGGCTACGCGCTGTGACAATCAGCATATTGTCAGCCATGCTATTGAAAAGGGCATAAAAGAAGGCTTTGTTTAAGTAGCCAAGATGGCCGCTTCTTTTCAAATAGGTCGCCTGATAGCACGCGATAAAGCAGTCAAGAATGGCTGAGGATATCTCCGTGCCTGTGGCATGGGTAAAGGTAATGCCACTTTGTTGGTGGCGTTTTTGCGTTTTCCTAATTTCTTTTCTTTTTCTAGCTGTGAGCGCCGACAAAAATGCGTCGAAATTCTCATAATCGTAGTTATGCCATTGAAACTGTACACTGTATCTCGTTAAAAGCTGCTGCCCGTTATCCAGTAACGGCGTGCATGCGTCATTCGGGAAAAGCCAGTGCACAGAAGATAGGCATTCGTGATGATAACCTTTAAGTGTATCTATCACTTGCTGTATTAATTGTGATGAAACTGCCACGCCCTGTTTAACGAGCACGCGAGAACCCGTCACTGGGGTAAAAGGAATGGCGGATACCCACTTGGGGTAATACTCCATTCCGTGTTGATGGTAAGCATTCGCCCAACCTTGGTCGAACACGTATTCACCATAACTATGGGTTTTTACGTAACCGGGGATAAGCGCAATAATGTCGTGGCCATCTCTAACCACAACATGAAGTGGTTGCCAACCGGTGTCAGCGGTGCAGCTTTCGCTGTTTTCCAAAGCATGTAAAAAGGCATAGCGAAGAAACGGGCCGTGGTTACTCGCCAAGGCATCCCATTGTAATTGACCTATGTCAGCTATATTTTCAACAAAACGAATATCGTAGCTCATCATTATATATGTTTTACGCTTAATTGCGCTTCACCCTAGTGTTGAGGGTACAATACTACCAAGCTAATAAAGAAATAGAGTAGGGACATTATTAAGAAAATGTCAGACTTCGATAGAGAGTTCATTACAGACGCGATTACTCGCATGCTTGCAAGACGAGAACATAGTTTTGATGAAATTTGTCGCAAACTTTCGCAAAAGGGAATAGAAAGTGACGCCTTCATCCCCATATTGGAAGAATTCAGAGAGGCCAATATTCAATGTGATAAGCGCTTTGCCGAAAGTAGAGCAAGGGCGCTTTATCACAAAGGCGCGGGGCCGAGAAAAATTAAACTCGATTTACAACACTATGGGGTAAACGAGTATGTCGCACAAAGAGCAATACAAGAGATAGAGGCCGATTGGTTTGAAGCCGCGCTTAAGGTGAAAGTGAAAAAATTTGGCGCAGGTAGAGAAACTGACTTTAAATACGCAATGAAGCAAAAGCAGTTCTTACAATACCGAGGCTTTTACAGTGAACACATAGAATTTGCTGTGAAAGGGGAGTAATTCCTATTTTCGATATTAGCAATCGTGCTTTTATCGGGCTTTTTATGCGTGCTCTCGGTCTCTTAGACTTAACAAAAAAGCGACAATTATGCTATTGTTGCGCACACCCGCGAGGGCAATGAATGTGATTTCTATTTGCCGATACGCATTTCTATTTAATTGAATTAAGGAAGTTAGGTTTTCAATGACATTATCAACTGCTGACTTACGCCAAAAGTTTATCGATTATTTTAAAAGTCATGGTCACCAGGCGGTGGCAAGCTCGTCTCTGGTGCCGGCAGATGATCCAACGCTTCTCTTTACTAACGCAGGCATGAACCAATTTAAAGACACGTTTTTGGGTACAGAGCAACGAAGCTACACCCGAGCGGTTTCTTCTCAGCGTTGCGTTCGGGCTGGTGGTAAACACAACGATTTAGAAAATGTAGGTTACACCGCCCGTCACCACACTTTCTTTGAAATGCTTGGTAATTTTAGTTTTGGCGATTACTTCAAAAAAGAAGCCATTGAATTTGCGTGGAATTTCCTCACTAAAGAGATTCAATTACCTAAAGAAAAGCTGCTTGTTACCGTGTATTCAGAAGATGATGAGGCGTTTGATATTTGGGAAAACCACATTGGCGTACCGAAAGAAAAAATCATTCGTATCAGTACATCTGATAACTTCTGGTCTATGGGAGATACCGGCCCATGTGGACCTTGCTCCGAGATATTTTATGATCACGGCGCGCATATTTGGGGTGGCCCTCCTGGAACACCAGAAGAAGATGGCGATCGGTTCATAGAAATATGGAACCTGGTTTTCATGCAGTATAATAAGCAAGCCGATGGCACTATGGAGCCACTACCTAAGCCATCCATTGATACGGGGATGGGGCTAGAGCGTATATCGGCTATCTTGCAAAATGTGCACAGCAACTATGAAATTGACCTTTTCCAAAACTTAATTAAAGCCTCTGCTGATATTGTTGGAACTCAAGGTTTAGAAAATAAATCTTTGCGCGTTATTGCTGACCATATTCGTTCTTGCAGCTTCCTTATTTGCGATGGTGTTATGCCGTCAAATGAAGGGCGAGGTTACGTCCTTCGCCGTATTATTCGCCGTGCCGTACGTCATGGTTATAAGATGGGTGCGCAAGATATTTTCTTCTACAAATTAGTTGAGGCGCTAAGTAAAGAAATGGGGGCAGCTTACCCTGAACTGGTTGATCAGCGACCCGTTATTGAAAAAGTACTACGTGTAGAAGAAGAGCAGTTTAGTAAGACCTTAGCACGGGGTATGGCGATGCTTAATGATACCCTTGACGCCCTTGAAGGTGACACCATTCCTGGTGATGTGGTCTTTAAGCTTTACGATACCTATGGCTTCCCTACCGATTTAACCAATGACGTTGCTCGCGAACACGATCTTAAAATAGATGAAGCTGGTTTTGAGGCTGCAATGCAGGCTCAACGAGAACGTGCACAACAAGCCAGTAGCTTTGGTGCAGATTACAACAGCAAGTTAGCGGTTGAACATCAAACCTCATTTACGGGCTACACCGAGGTAGAAGGTGAAGCGAACGTCGTTGAGCTCATTGCCGACAACGCGTTTTGTGATTCACTTGCCGATGGGCAAGAAGGTGTCGTCGTACTAGATCAAACGCCTTTTTACGCAGAAAGCGGTGGTCAATCTGGCGATAAAGGCGTGTTGCGCGTAGCGAAGGGTGAATTCATTGTCACCGACACTCAAAAAATGGGTAACGCCTTTGCTCACAAAGGAAAAGTCAAGGGCGTCATTAATAAAGGTGATAAGGCCTCGGCGGCTATCGATAATAGCAACCGCGAGGCGGTGAAGAAAAATCACAGTGCCACACACCTTTTGCATGCCGCGCTAAGAGAGATCTTGGGTGAGCACGTGACGCAAAAAGGCTCGTTAGTAGAAGCGCAACGTATGCGTTTTGATTTCTCGCATTTTGAAGCCATGACCACAGAGCAAATAGCGCAAGTCGAGCGCCGTGTGAACGAAGAAGTTCGCGCGAATCATGTACTCAAAACAGAGCTTATGGAACTTGATGAGGCAAAAGCGTCGGGTGCAATGGCGTTGTTTGGTGAAAAGTATGATGAGAAAGTTCGGGTCGTGACGATGGGGCCTTTCTCTGTAGAGTTGTGTGGGGGCACCCACGTGAAGAGCACTGGCGAGATTGGCTTATTTAAAATTGTCACAGAAGCGGGCATCGCATCAGGGGTTCGCCGAATAGAAGCTGTCACCGGAGAACATGCTATTGCTTATGTTCAGAAACAGCAATCTATGTTGTCTGAAGTCTCAGGGTTGCTAAAATCGGATGTACAAAATGTAGTCGAACGTATAATTTCCCTACAAAATCATACTAAAGAACTAGAAAAAGCCCTGAATTCTGCGAAACAAAAACTGGCGAGTCAGCAAGGTGCTGATATGCTTAATAGTGTGATAGAGATAAAGGGCACCAAGGTACTGATTGCCAATTTAGAAGGGGTGGAGTCTAAATCGCTGCGAAGCATGATGGACGACATAAAGAACCGAATTGGTGAAGGTATCGTAGTGTTAGGTGTGGCTGGTGATAATAAAGTCAACCTTATTGCCGGTGTAACAAAAGGGCTTACGAGCAAAGTTAAAGCTGGAGAATTGGTTAACTTTGTTGCTGCGCAAGTAGGTGGTAAAGGCGGTGGCCGTCCTGACATGGCTCAGGCTGGCGGTTCACAACCAGAGAACTTAAGTGCGGCGTTAGATTCGATTAACGCTTGGTTAGAAGATAAGCTATAATCAACGCGTAATCTGCAGTGAGTTTTTGAAGTGACACAGAAACACGGAATCACTGTTGCCCTCATCGGGTCGTGCCGATGTGTTGGCGAAGTGTTTATGGATAGGTTTAGAATTAAGGATCAGGAGCAAGCGAATGCTTATTTTGACTCGTCGAGTTGGTGAAACACTGATGGTTGGTGACGATGTGACCGTGACTGTCTTAGGTGTAAAAGGGAATCAGGTTCGAATTGGTGTGAATGCACCAAAAGAAGTTTCTGTGCACCGTGAAGAGATATATATGCGAATTCAAGCAGAAAAGGGCGGTCAGTCTGACGCTGCTGAATAAGTCATATCTTGGAACGAAAAAGGCCAGCAATGCTGGCCTTTTTTGTGTCTAACACGCTTCGCCTTATACTCGGCAAACCAAAGCATTTACGAGGGTTATTCAATTATCCTTATAAGGAGGCATTTAATTAGCCATGGATAACCTATCGCCCTAAGCGCATAGGACGAATAATTCGTTTGTTCTTCGTACAAAAAATGTGTTTTTTAAACAAATCGTTTAAAATGCCAGCGTACAGTCATTTTCTTTCTAAAAAAGGTTTGACTCCGGCCAATGAATCCGTAAAATGCACCCCGCACTCAAGGAGAGGTGGGTGAGTGGCTGAAACCAGTTCCCTGCTAAGGAACCATACGCATTACGCGTATCGAGGGTTCGAATCCCTCCCTCTCCGCCATTATTCGTTGGTAGTGGCGATCAACAATTTGTTTTGCGCGTGTGTAGCTCAGCTGGATAGAGTACCTGGCTACGAACCAGGCGGTCGGAGGTTCGAATCCTTCCACACGCGCCACTTATTTTAAAGCGTCACCTTTTGGTGTAAAATCCAAAAGTATACAAGTTAACGCGTGTGTAGCTCAGCTGGATAGAGTACCTGGCTACGAACCAGGCGGTCGGAGGTTCGAATCCTTCCACACGCGCCATATAAGAAAGCCCACCTCATTGAGGTGGGTTTTTTTATCTCTGCCTCTTCGTGCTTATCTTCCTTTTCTTGCTAACTTTTTACTGTCGCCCTGTATTTCTGCGTACTCAGCTGGGTCAATAGGGTGTGCTTAGTACATACCTATCAATACGGGTCTTTATTAATTCATATCGCATAAAAATATATTTAATCTATAGAAATGTGCATAAATGCCGTTAATTATTCAGTTAATTATCTTAGGGAGTTGTGTTTATTTTCTCACCATGGTACTTATTCTGCACTATTCATTAAAAGGGTTTACCCATGGATTCAGGATCAGTTTCTAACTTGCTCATAGAAGCAGGCTCACTGATGCTTATTGGAATGCTTTTTGTGTTCGCATTTTTAGGCCTACTTATCGTTGGTGTTCACCTGATTGCAAAATTTTGTGAAGCCTTTCCTGGCGAATCCGTTCAGGAATTAAAACCGCAACCTCGTCGCGCAGTACAACCTGGCGTGGATGGGAATGTTATTGCCGCTATTACTGCGGCCGTCCACACACATCGTCAAGCGAATAAAAAATAATATCAGGAGTTCTCATGTCTAAGCCACTGGCCTTAACCGAGCTAGTATTGCGTGACGCCCATCAATCGCTACTTGCCACACGTATGCGTATTGAGGATATGTTACCTATTGCTGAAAAATTAGATAAAGCTGGCTTCTGGTCAGTTGAATCGTGGGGAGGCGCAACTTTTGACGCGTGTATTCGTTATTTAGGAGAAGATCCTTGGGAGCGAATCAGGCAGTTAAAGGCGGCTATGCCCAATACCAAGCAACAAATGCTTTTACGCGGGCAAAATCTATTGGGGTATCGTCATTATGCTGACGACGTGGTGACTCGCTTTGTTGAGCGCGCTCACGAAAATGGGGTAGATGTTTTTCGAATTTTCGATGCCATGAATGACATGCGAAATCTCGAAACAGCAATAAAGGCAACAGTAGACTGCGGTGCCCATGCACAAGGAACGATTTCCTACACGGTAAGCCCTGTTCACAATCTGCAACTTTGGCTCGATATGGCTAAACAGCTGGAAGACATGGGGGTTCACTCTATTTGTGTGAAAGACATGGCTGGCCTTCTTAAGCCTTACGATTGTGAAGCCCTAATTAGTGGCCTAAAGGAAACGGTGAAGGTGCCTATTGCTATGCAGTGTCATGCAACCACCGGATTAAGTACAGCCACTTACCAGAAAGCCATTGATGCTGGTATAGATATGCTGGATACCGCTATCTCATCGATGAGTATGACCTATGGTCATACGGCAACAGAAACCATGGTGTCTATAGTAGAAGGTACCGAAAGAGATACAGGTCTCTCTTTGCCTCACCTTGAAGAAATCGCTAGTTACTTTAGGGAAGTGCGCAAAAAATACAGTAAATTTGAAGGCAGCCTCAAAGGGGTTGATGCTCGAATTTTATTGGCGCAAGTGCCAGGTGGCATGTTAACCAATATGGAAAGCCAGCTAAAAGAGCAGGGCGCTGAAGACAAGTTTGAAGAAGTATTGAAAGAAATTCCCCGTGTAAGAGAAGATCTCGGCTTTATTCCTCTGGTAACACCGACGTCGCAAATTGTGGGTACACAATCAGTATTAAATGTACTCACTGGTGAGCGCTATAAGAGTATTACGAAAGAAACGGCTGGGGTCCTTAAAGGTGAATACGGTGCGACAGCAGCGCCAGTCAATGCTGAACTTCAAGCCCGCGTGTTAGATGGCAACAGCCCAATAACATGTCGTCCAGCCGATAATATTGCGCCTGAATTAGACAGTTTAGAGAAAGAACTTACCGCACTAGCCAGTACAAAATCTATCTCATTAAGCAACGAAAAAATTGATGATATTCTCACCTATGCTCTGTTTCCTCAAATAGGCTTAAAATTTTTGGAAAACAGGGGCAATCCAGACGCCTTTGAGCCAGCGCCAGGGCATGAGACGCCAACGCAAGTGACAGATACTTCAGCGGCCTCTCAACCTACTTCTGGTTCAGCCGCAGCGTACGACGTCAGTGTGGACGGAAAGCGTTATCATGTCCAAGTGGCACCGTCTGGTGAACTCACTCATGTTGCTCCAGCACCGGCTGCGCCACAAAATGCGTCTGCAGCAGCGCCAGCAGGAAATGAGCAGTCAATTAATGCACCGCTAGCAGGAAACGTGTTTAAAGTCCTTGTGCGTGCCGGAGACGCGGTGTCAGAAGGCGATGTGGTCATGATTATCGAAGCGATGAAAATGGAAACTGAAATTCGTTCAGCCTTTACAGGCACTGTCAGTGATGTGTGTGTGGGTGAAGGCGATAGCATCACCAGTGGTCAGCCTTTGATAATGTTGGGGTAGTGCATGGATAAGTTTTCGGTGCTGTGGGACAGCACAGCGTTAGCCCACTTTGAAAGCGGCCAGTTAATCATGATGGCGGTGGGCTTTGTACTCCTGTATTTAGCCATAGTGAAAAAATTTGAGCCTTTGCTATTAATTCCAATTGGTTTTGGTGCCTTGCTGACCAATATTCCTCTAGCCGGTTTTTCGGAAGCAGGAGGCTTGTTGCACTACATCTATAAAATAGGCATAGATACGGGGGTCTTCCCGTTGCTTATTTTTATGGGAGTGGGTGCAATGACGGACTTTGGCGCCCTCATTGCCAACCCTCGTATGTTGCTACTCGGGGCGGCCGCCCAATTCGGGATTTTTGCTACCTTGTTTGGTGCTATTGCACTTAATCTTGTCCCTGGGTTTGAATTTACCCTTAAAGATGCCAGTGCCATTGCTATTATCGGCGGCGCCGACGGGCCCACTGCGATATTTTTAGCGTCTAGGCTGGCGCCAGACCTACTCGGAGCCATTGCCGTGGCAGCCTATTCATACATGGCGTTAGTCCCCATTATTCAGCCTCCTATTATGAAGGCGCTAACGAATAAAGAAGAACGAAAAATAGAAATGGCGCAACTTCGCCCAGTGTCAAAGCGAGAGAAAATTATTTTTCCCCTTGCCGTGCTGTTTCTCACTATTTTGTTTTTGCCGTCAGCGACGCCTCTCGTAGGGATGTTTTGCTTTGGTAACCTAATGAAGGAGTGTGGTGTTGTTGATAGGTTAAGCAATACTGCTCAAAACGAACTGATTAATACGGTGACCATATTTCTTGGTTTGGCTGTGGGATCAAAACTTTCAGCCGACAAGTTTTTAACGGTAGAAACGCTCGGTATTTTGGGGTTAGGTGCGGTGGCATTCGCCATCGGAACGGCCGCAGGGGTACTGATGGCGAAACTCATGGCTAAACTAAGTAAGGAAGCCATTAACCCCCTTATTGGTGCTGCGGGCGTATCCGCTGTGCCTATGGCTGCACGAGTGGTGAATAAAGTAGGGCTAGAATCTAACCCGCATAACTTCCTTTTGATGCACGCTATGGGGCCGAATGTGGCGGGCGTACTGGGCTCGGCTGTCGCCGCGGGTATTTTACTCGCGCTAGTGGGGTAAACGAGCCAAACTTAGCACCACAGTCAGTTGGTTTTTAATGCGCACACCTAATGCGGTTTGAGTTTCTCAAACCGCATTTTTATTGCGTATATTTCGAATATTGTGTGTTCCGTTGAATTAAAGCCTAGTGCGTTAATCAGTTACTCACTGATGGTCTGTTGGGGAACCAGCGATTGATAAGCAAGCACCATTTTTTTTGTTGTAGGGTGCTTGGGCCAGCGAAATAAGGTTTCAGTTTTACCTTCTTCTACGATATTCCCGTTTTCCATGACAATCACTCTATCGGCAATATGGCGCACAATCCCTAAATTGTGACTGATAAAGATAAACGCCAATCCTAATTCTTGTTGAAGTTGCAAAATAAGATTGACCGTTTGTGAGCGAATAGATGGATCTAGCGCCGCAAAGGGTTCATCGGCGACCAGCACTTTGGGTTTAAGCATAATAGCTCGCGCCAAGGAAACGCGCTGCTGTTGGCCATCAGAAAGCATATGTCTGTAAAAGTAATAGTGTTCCCGCAGCAAACCCACTTTGGTTAAGGTTTCTTCAATTAAAGCTTTACGCTGCGTTTCAGTTAATGACGTGTTTAAACGCAAGGGTTCATCTAAGATCTTGCCCACGGGAATAGCAGGGTTCATAGACTCGCTGCTATGTTGTAATATCATTCGAATATCGTGAGTACGTTTTTTTTGCGTTTCTTGTTTATTGTACTTGGCTAAGTATTTATGACTATTAAGCACGATTTCACCAGCATCTGCCGGTATTGCTCCAACTAATAATTTAGCCAGTAACGATTTTCCCGCGCGGTTTTCACCAATAATAGCAATGGTTTCTCCACGTTTAACGGTTAACGATACCGGCCCTAATTGAAATATCTCCGGTTTCTTTAACCAGCGCTTTTTATCGTTGTGGTAAAAGGTTAACCCTCTTACATCCATAATGTCCGTCATAACTTCTCCATATGTAGCGGGAAGTGACAACTGTAAGTATGGTCGTGAATCCGTCTTACACTGGGTGTAGACACACACGCCCGTTGTGCGCGTGGGCAACGTGGACCCAAACGACATCCAATCGGCAAATGCTGTAACGTAGGAATAGACCCTTCTAACGTGGGAAGCTCCGATTTGGGCGGCAAGTCTTTTCTAAAACTAGGGGCACTGTCTAAAAGCGCTTTGGTATACGGGTGCAGTGGCCGCTTTTTTAAATGTTTCATTTTTCCGGCTTCCACTGTTTGCCCAGCGTAGAGTACCGTCATTGAATGAGACATGCTTGCGATGGCTAATAAGTCATGACTCACAAACAAAATACTTAAAGAGCGGGTTTGATTTAATCGTGTGAGTAACTTCAGAATCTGTGTTTTGGTAGTGGGCTCCATGCCGCGAGTGGGATCATCTGCAATCAACAATTGAGGTTGAGACACCAACGCCATAGCAATCATGAACTTCTGTCCAATATCGCTTGGAATTTGGTGGGGGTAAGCATTGAGATAATGCTTGTGGTGTTTTATGCCCACCTTGTGCACGGTGCTAATCGCAATTTTCTTTCTGTGCTGTGCCCGTTGCCAAAACCAGCTTCCTTTTACAAATTCGCTAGGAATACTTTCTTCTAGCTGTTCGCCGAGGGTGGCTGAGGGGTCTAAACTGGCTTGGGGGTTCTGGAAAACCACGGCAATTTCACGACGCATCACTTCTCGACGCTGCTGCTTAGACATACCCAGCAGGTTTTCCCCTTTCCAGCTCATTCTATCCGCTGTCAGTTGCCACTGAGCGGGAAGGGCTCCGCATATTGCCGATACAATTAAACTCTTACCAGAGCCCGACTCCCCAACAAGCGCGCGAATTTCGCCACTGCTTACTGATAAGTTTACTTTGTCTAACGCTTTGATACTGGTATCGCCACTGACCATCTCCAACGTGAGATTTTTTATATCAAGCATTGGCATATTAGTGACTCACTCTTTTTCTAAGGGCTGAGCGAAGGCCGTCACCCACGATATTTATCGACAGAACTAATAAGAATATGGTTAATCCCGGTAACGCCACGTTCCATGGCGCCAGGTAGGTTACATCAAGACCATCGGCAAGTATGGCACCCAGTTCGGGTAACGGTGACTGGGCACCTAGGTTCAAAAAACCTAGCGCTGAAATATCAATAACGGCTACCGACAATGCCAAAGTACCTTGTACAACAAGCATTTCCGTCATGTTCGGTAAAATAGAATGGACAAATAATTGCCATTTGTTTGCGCCATCTAAGCGAGACGCCAGAATATATTCTTTTTTCATTTCGGCGCGCACAAAGCTTCGTGTGCGATGAACAAACTGGGGTATCAGCGCCAGTGTAATTGCCCACATGCTATTCACCAAGCCAGTTCCTAAAATCGCCACAATAATAATTGCGATGAGCAACGTGGGAATGGCCATTAAGGCGTCTAAAAGGTGATTCACAATACTTGAGCGTACTCCGCGAAGCATACCGGCGAAGGTGCCAATACTCACCCCAATTAACATCGCCAATACTACCATTAAAAAGCCAGAACCTAGGGTTACTCTGCATCCATACATAATACGAGAAAATAAGTCTCTACCCAGGGCATCGGTACCGAACAAATAGGAGATAGAGCCATTGGGTTGCCAGCTTGGCGGGATCAGTAACCCATCAATGTTCTGTGCAATAGGGTCGTAGGGCGTTAGCAAAGGGGCGAATAGCGAAAAAATAACGAAAATGGCTAAGACAAATAAACCCACAATAGCGATGTGGCTTTCACGAAAGGCCACCCAGGTGCGATGCCAAGGTGACGGATGAAAGGCTTCTTCATATAAACTAAACTGAGGCACGTTCGTACTTTTCTCTGCTAGGGTCGATTATTCGGTTAAACAAATCGATTAATATAGTAAGCGATATGACAAGCGTAGATACGGCTAACATCCCTACCCGTAATGCGGGGTAATCTCTTTGGTAAATGGCTTGAATCAACCAGCTGCCAATACCCGGCCAAGAAAACAGCGTTTCCACAATCATCGCGTTTGTTATTAAGGTGGTTATTTGAATAACCATTAAAGGAAGTATGGGAAGCAGCGCATTACGAAGCACGTGCTGGGAAAAGATTCGCCACCCAGATAATCCCCTGGAGCGTGCCGCCGCAATGTATGCCCTGTGCTTAACGTCAATCACGGAACGTCGGGTAATTCTCACCATAGAGGCTGTGGTAATGGCACCAATCGCAAAGGTTGGGATGACTAAATGAGAAAATGCATCACGAAGTGCTACACCTCTATCAATACCCTCGGCCAACAAGATATCGATAAGAATAAAACCCGTCACGGGCTCTATATCAAACAGAAGGCTGATCCTACCTGAGATAGGCGCCACTTCCAGATTTAAGCTAAAAATCAAAATTAGGATAAGTGCAAACCAATACACAGGAATGCTATAGGTTGTGATACTCAACGCATTAATGGCGTGATCTGAGGTTGAATAGCTGCGAATTCCGGCATAGTAACCGAGCGGTATACCGATAAACATTGCCATCAGTATAGCGTATGTACTTAGCTCAATTGTGGCAGGCAGGGCAATGCCAATTTCTTCTCGAAGAGAAAGGCCTGACGCTGAGCTATAGCCCCAATCACCTTGAAGAAGATTACCGAGGTAATGAACAAACTGAAAGACAATAGGCTGATCTAAACGATATTGGCGCATCAGCGCCTCTCGTTGGATTTCATTTGCAGGCACAATGCCTGTCAGATTTTGTAGAACATCGCCAGGGAATAGGTAGGCTAGGGCAAACGACAATATTGCCAACACAAGTAGCGTTAAAATAAAGAGAATGCTGTATCGAGATAAAATTCGAATCACAGTGTTTTACTCACTCCACCAAAGCGTACACCACCAAAGGGGTTAATCTCCATTCCTTGTAGTTCCTCGCGGTACGCCTGATATCTAAAGGCGTGAGCAATGGGGACAAGAGGAAGACGTTCGTACAATAAACGATTAACTTGTTGATATATAGCACGCCTTTCTTCTATGTTGTCTGTGGCCAGTGCTTCGTCTAACAGCCTATCATAATCTTGGTTACACCACATGGCGCGATTTGTTCCTGAAGGGATGGCGCCACAACTTAAAAGGGGACGATAAAAATTATCAGGGTCGCCATTGTCTGCTGACCAACCGATAAGCACAGAGTCGTGCAAGCCCTCTCGCAAGTGTCGACGGAATGTTGCCCAATCGTAACTCACAATAGTGGCCGTGACGCCCACCTCTGCGAGATAACGCTGGATAAGCTCTGCCATTTTAGCCGCGTTGGGATTGTAGGCGCGTTCAACGGGCATGGCCCAGATAGTCATGCTAAAGCCATTGGGAAACCCGGCATCAGACAGGAGTTTTCGGGCAAGTACGGGGTTATAAGCGGTATCGTCCGCGTCGCTTTGAAACGCCCAGCTTGCAGCAGGAAGCAATGTTTTTGCGCGGGTGGCACTGTCAAAATAAACCGCTTCTAACAAGGTGTTTTTATCAATGGCTGCCGCCAAGGCCCTTCTAACATCTTGATTGTCAAAGGGAGGGCGCTGGGTGTTGAAGGCCCAAAAACCAATATTAAGGCCAGGTTTTTCAGCAAGAACAAGATCTTCTTTCGCACGGATCACTTCAAGTTCGGTTTGTGCCGGAAACGCCGTTGCATCGCATTCGCCCGTCATAAGCTTTGCCAGCCTAAGTGAGCTTCTAGGCGTAATATCGTATATCAATCGCTTTGCCACAGCCTGCTCAATCCAATAATCGGGGTTTTGTTTAAAGCGAATAAAGTGGTCTTTGCGATAACTCTCGAATAAAAAAGGGCCGGTACCTATGGGATATTGGTCAATGCGATTGGGGAAGCCTTGGGCTTGTAATTGTTGGCCGTATTCGGCAGACAGAATGACTGAGAAGTCGGTGGCCAGATTGGCGAGGAAAGAGCTGTCTCTGCGTTTTAACGTAATCTCAACGCGATACCCATTTATTCTAGCCACATCCACGATATTATCGGCTAAACCTAAGCTTTCGAAATAGGGGTATCGGCCGCCGGATACATAGTGGAAGGGATGGTTTTTATCCCGCCATCTATCAATACTAAAAATAACATCGTCTGCATTGAAATTACGTGAAGGTGTAAAATAGTCGGTAGTATGAAACTGAACATCTCTGCGTAACTGAAAAGCGTAAGTTAAGCCGTCGTCTGACACCAGCCAGCTGCTGGCTAAACTCGGAACAATGCGCCCGGTTTCTGGGTCAAAGTCGAGCAATCTATCGTAGATTTGATGGGCGGTAGCATCCGCTGTCGTACTCGATGTATCCAGTTGTGGGTTAAACGTAACGGGGTTACTTTCAGAGCAATAAATCAGACCGCTATTATAAAAGGCTTGTTCATCACGTTTGGTGCAGGCACTCAGCACCGCTAGCAAAGTGGCGATAAACGCAACGTAACCTAATGAACTAATGCGCATTGACTAACACTCCGCACTTTCTGCCGACGAATCTAATAAATTGTATTTTTTCAAATAGCCCCTTAGCTGATGGTAAGTCAAACTGAGCTTTTCCGCTGTTTTTTTCTGATTATACTGACTATCTGCCAATGCACGTTTAATCATGTCTATTTCGTGTTGTTGAGAAAGCTCTTTTAGATCTATGGGGTAGTTTGGCGCGCTTTCTCCCACATTGGTTACAGGCAGAGATGTCGTATCCTGCGTATCTGCATCGTCATTGGCAGGGGGTTGATGAGTGATTCTGGGCGCTTCATCAATGCTGCTAATTCGATCATGGGTTTTAACGCGAGATTTAGGACGGTATATAGACTCAAAAGGATCCAGAACAATTTCATGAACAGGCAGGTGAGGGTTGTTTGTGCGGTATACGGCTCGTTCTACCACATTTTTAAGTTCCCTAATATTGCCGGGCCAGTCGTACTCCATGAGTATTCGTTTGGCGCGCTCAGTAAAGCCACTAAATAATTCCATTTCGAGCTCCCTTGCCATATTGATAGCAAAGTTTTCCGCCAGCATCATAATGTCTTCTGGTCGCTCTCTTAAAGGGGGGATGGTGATAACATCGAAGGCTAAGCGGTCGAGGAGGTCAGCTCGAAATTCACCTGCGTCAGCTAACGCAGGAAGATCTTCGTTGGTTGCTGCAACTAAGCGAACATCGGTTTTCACTGTTTTGTTGCCGCCAACCCGTTCAAATTCACCATACTCCACCACGCGGAGTAGCTTTTCCTGAATTAACCCAGACGTATTTGCCAGTTCATCTAAAAACAAGGTGCCGTTATGAGCCAGCTCAAAGCGCCCTTCACGGCGTTTCGCTGCGCCGGTAAATGCCCCCGCTTCATAGCCGAACAATTCACTTTCCAGTAAGCTTTCGTTAAGTGCTGCACAGTTAAGCTTAACGTAGTTTTGATCCCAACGTTTTGACAGGAAGTGTAAACGGGCGGCCACTAGCTCTTTACCTGTCCCCCGCTCACCAATAACCAACACAGGTTTATCCAGGGGCGCTATCTGAGAAATTTGCTCTAGCACTTCTAAAAAGCTGTTGGCTTGGCCCAGCAAATTGTCTTGTTGGCGGTACCTACTCATTAATTTCCTCAATATTTAGTCATTTCGACCAATAAATAGTGTAGAGCAAAAAAAGCTGTTGTTCGAGCATTATTTAATCTGATTGAAAATTCAATTAAATTAGGGTGTTATAGTAATGACTCACATTGGCAAGCAAATTGAATACTCTTCTATAACCTATTGTTTGGTACAACCAGTTTTCGAGTAAGAGGTAATTATTATGGGTATCTTCTCGCGTTTCACTGATATTGTGAATTCAAATATTAATGCGCTGTTAGACAAAGCCGAAGATCCAGAAAAAATGGTTCGGTTGATTATTCAAGAAATGGAAGACACATTAGTTGAGGTACGTTCTGCTTCTGCTAAAACGCTGGCGAACAAAAAAGAAATTGTCAGTCAGATTAATAAGTATGAAAGTGATGTTGCCGAGTGGCAAGGGAAAGCTGAACTTGCATTAAGTAAAGATAGGGAAGATCTTGCTAGAGCGGCATTACAGGAAAAGAAAAAGTCAGCAGAAGCGGCGGAAAGTTTAAGTAAAGAGCTGTCTGTTGTTGATGAGCAAATCAGTAAGCTTCAAGATGAGATTGGTCAATTGCAAGATAAACTGGCTGATGCCAAAACGCGTCAGAAAGCTATTATTATGCGTCAGAAAACGGCCAGCTCTCGTTTAGATGTGAAGCGTACCTTGGACAGCACAAAAGTTGATAATGCCATGGGACGTTTTGAGCAATACGAGCGCAAAATTGACGATTTAGAATCGCAAGTAGACGCTTATGACCTAGGCAAAAAGACGTTAAATGATGAATTTGCGGAACTTGAGTCTGGCGATAAGATTGATGAAGAATTGGCGGCATTGAAAGCCAAAGTAAAAGGCGACAACACGTCGTCGAGTCAGTCAGAGTAAATAAAAATAAGAAAGTTAATGGTGTCTGCCCACATGATGGGCAGACCTAGATGGGTTTGTTGGAGGTTTGACAATGGATGAAGGTATCATTGCTATGCTAGTAATGCCCTTAGTCATATTTATGATTTTTGTGGCACCTATTTGGCTAATTTTACATTACCGAAGCAAAAAACAGGTTAATCAGGGGTTGAGTGCCGAAGAGCAAGCGTCGTTGCAATCGTTGGCTGAACAGGCCGAGAAAATGAGCGACCGCATTCAGACACTTGAGGCAATTCTTGATAGTGAGGCACCTGAATGGAGGAACCGCGCATGAGACAAGGTAAACAGTTATACCGCGACACCGACAATGCGAGGATCGCAGGGGTGTGTGCCGGAATAGCGCATTATTTTGGCTTAGAAACGTGGCTGGTCAGAATTCTAACGGTTACCGGTTTCTTTTTGCTCGCTGGACCCTTTGTATTTGTTGCCTATATTGCGGGATGGTTTATTTTAGATAAGAAACCTTTGGGTGATGTAAAACATGATGAGCCGCCCACGTTTCAAGCAAGAGGCAAGGGCTGGCGTAATCAAAGCAGCAATCACGGAAGTCAAAAAGTAGAGGTGAAAACGAAGGTGTGGCAAGCAGGCGAGCCCCCTAAGCAGGCCTTTCATGATATCCGTAACCGATTCGATAGAGCGGAACAGCGCTTACGCAAAATGGAAACCTACGTAACGTCGAAAGAGTACCAATTGAATCGCGAGATAAGCCGACTGTAATCCACCCCATCATATAGAAACCACATCATTTGATGTGGTTTTTTTATGTCTTTTCAAGGGGGTATATCATTTTGTAAACGTAATGTTACACGTTTTGCCTTTCGTTCCCGTTTCCAAAAGCTTCACCTCAAGGACAATGTGTTTAGACTAATTGGCCTAACGTTCATGAGTGCATCGAAGTGAGTATGACAAAAGAAACGAATTACCAGTCGCGTCAACCTGACGATAAAGGCTTGATAGCCTGGTCACCAGAAGAGAACCTTGTCTGGACAGAGCTTTATGCGCGCCAGCGCCCCCTAATTGAAAAGCGGGCGTGCGAGCAATATTTAAAGGGTATGGAGTTACTCAAGCTTCCCAAAGATGGCATTCCACAATTACCCGATATTGACAAGGTACTTATGGCGAACACGGGGTGGAAAACAGCCGCCGTTCCCGCGTTGATTAATTTTGGCGAGTTTTTTCGTTTGCTAGCAAATAAGCAATTTCCGGTAGCGACTTTTATTCGTACCCGGGAACAGTTTGATTATTTGCAAGAACCCGACATCTTTCATGAAGTATTTGGTCATTGCCCACTTTTAACCAACCCTGCCTTTGCTCACTTTACTCACACTTACGGCAAGCTAGGGCTAAAAGCCAGTAAAGAAGACCGCGTGTTCTTGGCGCGGTTATATTGGTTCACCGTAGAATTTGGGTTAGTGAAGTCTGGCAACGACCTGAAAATTTATGGTGGAGGCATTCTCTCATCGCCGGGAGAAACCGTGTATTCACTGGACAGTGATGTACCATTAAGACAGCCATTTACGGTTTTAGATGCCCTGAGAACACCTTATCGCATCGATATCATGCAGCCGTTATATTACATTTTGCCTTCGTTTGATCATTTGTTTGACATCGCCGAGATGGACATTATGACGTGGGTTGAAAAAGCTAAATCCCATGGGCTTTTCCCTGCGTTATTTGACACGAAAGCACGACAAGCCAGTTAGTCTTCGCACGCGGTAGTGGGGAGCCACTGCCGCTAACTTCACCTATGCTTTTATTGAGGCGGTATTGCCACTGCGGCTATGCGCCGTATAACCGCTTTTGATTTTGCCGATTCTATTGTTATTTTTTTGTAAAAGTGTGATAGTCTGTACATATATGTTTACAATAATGATATGAATACACATATGCGCTTAGAAATTACCTGCCAAGACAGACTCGGTATTGCACAAGATGTACTGGATATACTCGTGACTCATGAGATTGACCTGCGAGGGATCGAAATAGACCCCACAGGAAAGATCTTTCTCAACTTTCCCAATATCGAATTTGCTGATTTTCAACATTTAATGCCGAAAATCAGACGTATTGATGGAATTGACGACGTTAAAACAACCTTATTCATGCCTGGGGAAAGAGAGAAAAATCAGCTTTCCGCAATTTTGAGAACCCTACCTGACCCCGTGTTTTCCATAGATGCAAAGGGGCAAATTCTGCTCTGCAATGAGGCAGTAACCTCGGGGCTAGAAATGCCAGATATCGAGGTGGTAGGCAGTGATATTGCTGACGTGGTCAAAGGCTTTAACTTTCATCGCTGGATGGAAGGAAGTGCGCCGCGCCCTCAATCTGCAAAAGTGAAGTTTATCCAGCAAGATTACCTGGCCGATATGTTACCCATTACGGTCAGTGATGGAGACAGCGGAAATATCGTGGCTGGCGCGGTTATTTTACTAAAATCTGAAATGCGGTTAGGGCAGCAATTCAGTGCTTTCCACCAATCGCCCACCGACAGTTTTGACCGTTTCGTTGTTGAGTCAGCTGTGATGCACAAGGTGGTTAATGAAGCAAAACGCATCGCCGATCTTGATGCGCCTGTCCTCATATTTGGGGAAACAGGCACAGGCAAAGAGATGATAGCCCGAGCGTGTCACCAATCTAGCCGCCGCAGTGAAGGGGCGTTTCTTGCACTTAACTGCGCCTCTTTGCCTGACAGTGTGGCAGAAACTGAACTTTTCGGGTATGCCGAAGGGGCTTTCAACCAACCTTCAGCAAAAGTTGGGCTACTTGAGCAGGCACGTGGAGGCACCTTGCTGCTCGATGAAATAGCGGATATGTCTCACCAGCTTCAAGCAAAACTATTGCGCGTATTAGAAGATGGAGAATTTCGGCGGGTAGGCGACACTCAACCGGTAAACGTAGACGTTCGCTTTATTTGTACCACATGTCGTGATTTAGGTCAGTTAGTGGAAGAAGGGCGTTTTAGAAAAGAACTGTATTACCGGCTGAACGTACTGTCGTTGGTTATGCCATCGTTAAAAGAAAGGCGACAGGATATTGTGCCACTAGCCGAGGCATTTATCGCTCAACACAGCACAAAGTTGGGGCGACGACCGGCCAAATTAAGCAAGTCGTGTGTGGAATTTCTGCAGAACTACCCGTGGCCAGGAAACGTCAGGCAATTGCAAAACGCGCTTTTTAGAGCACTATCTTTGTTAGATGGGAAAGAGATAACTAAAGAAGATATTCAGTTGCCAAGTTGCGCGCCTAGCATGACATATATTGATGAGAACTTTGATGGCAGCTTAGATGATGAAGTGAAGAAGTTCGAAAAGGACTTACTAAAACGGCTATATCCGTTTTATCCCAGTACTCGCCAGTTAGCGAAGAAGCTGGGGTTAAGCCATACTGCTATTGCAAACAAACTTAGAGAGTACGGCATCAACAAAGCGACGATTAAGCTTTGAAGGTGGCTGTTTCGTAAAGTTGACAATGCTCTCCCTCGCCTCAGCACACCCGCCTTACAGGGGGGTGTGAAGGCCAGTATGAAAGGCATCTTGTAAATCTAAAGTTACGTTGTGTTTTCATTTTATTAACTCTCGTCTTCCCCTGTCTTGCCAATTAGTGGCATAAATACGCAGTAGCGGATCGCCATCACGACTGCAGCGCGTTTAGTTATCGCCAGTATTGAATGAAGCGTGAGTTAAGGTAACAGGAGAACGTAATATGAAATTAGCCAGCTATAAGAATGGGCAAAGAGACGGGGAGCTTATGATAGTGTCTCGTGATTTAGCCACTGCCTATTCTGCTGCGGGTATTGCCGACACAATGCAACAAGCACTTGATAATTGGCAACATCTCGCCCCGCAATTAGAACAACGATATGTGCAATTAAACCAAGGTGAGCTGGAGGCTTCAGCGTTCGACGAATCAAGATGTTGTTCACCTTTGCCACGCGCCTATCAGTGGGCAGACGGCAGTGCCTATGTTAACCATGTAGAGCTTGTGCGACGAGCGCGTGATGCTGAGATGCCTGAGAGTTTTTGGACCGACCCTTTAATGTATCAAGGCGGTTCAGATGATTTCATAGGGCCACGAGACGACATTATTCTCCCTAGTGACGAATGGGGAATAGACTTTGAAGGTGAAGTCGCGGTGATCACCGATGATGTTCCTATGCAATGCTCTTTGCAACAAGCGGCGGAACGTATACGCCTAGTCATGTTGGTCAATGATGTCTCGCTTCGAGGGCTTATTCCCGGTGAATTATCAAAGGGCTTCGGCTTTTTTCAATCAAAGCCTGCGTCAAGTTTCTCGCCGGTGGCTGTCACACCCGATGAACTTGAAGGGGCATGGCAAGACACCAAAGTTCACTTACCTCTGCGAACCACCTATAACGGCACCCTTTTTGGGAAACCCGATGCGGGGTCAGACATGACATTTAACTTTGCGCAGCTAGTTGCTCATGCTGCAAAAAGTAGGAACCTAGGTGCGGGGTGTATTATTGGTTCAGGGACGGTGTCTAACAAACAAGGTACTGCCCATGGGTCATCCATTGTGGAAGGAGGGCTAGGGTATTCGTGTATCGCAGAAGTGCGCATGATTGAGACCATTAGAGACGGTAAACCAAGTACCCCGTTTATGCAATTTGGCGACTTAATTCGTATAGAAATGCTCGATGGGGCAGGAAACAGCGTGTTTGGTGCCATTGAACAACAGGTAAAGCCACTGTACTAGTATTAAGTAAAACGTGGTTGGACATTCTTCATCGAATTATTGACGCACACTACGTGCAATTCCATTTTTTGCAAGGGGACCAGAGCATGAGTTTTAAGTTATATGGTTATTGGCGCTCTACCGCCACATACAGAGTTAGAATTGCACTTAATTTAAAAGGTGTTGATTATGAATATATACCGGTGCACCTTACAAGCGACGGGGGTGAGCAACATAGTGAGCGTTATAAAAAGCTTAACCCTTCGGCGTTAGTTCCTACCTTCGTTGACGATGATGAAGACATTATTCTTAACCAGTCATTGGCCATCATTGAATACCTTGATGAACGATTTCCTTCTCCCTACCCACTTATCCCTGCACATAAAACAGAGCGCGCACGGGTAAGGGCGCTTGCCCAAGATATTGCTAGTGATATTCAGCCTCTTGGTAACTTGCGTGTACTTAATGCGTTAAAAGAGCATTTTAGCGCCTCGCAGGGTGACGTTTCTGAGTGGGCGGCACAATGGATAGTAAAAGGCTTTGAGGCCATTGAAGCGCGCTTACAAACTCAAGCTGGAAAGTATTGCTTTGATTTTGATATCACTATGGCCGATGTTTGCTTAGTGCCACAAGTATTTAACGCGAAGCGATTCGGCGTGGATATGAGTGTTTTTCCGTTAATCAGTAAAATTGTGAACAACTGTAATGCGTTGGACGAGTTTAAACGGGCATTGCCCGAAAACCAATCTGATAGGGTGGGGTAAGTGCTTTTGTAGCGAGGGTAACCAGCATGTATGGCGGCTTCCCCTGCTACATTTATTGCCGTTTTATGGGTAATTCCGTGGTGTTCTTAACCTGTTTTAAGGCAAAGGTAGAACTCAAGTGGTCAACAAGTGGAAGATGGGTCAGCTTGTTTTTTAACAAGTATTCATATTCTTCAATACTTTCCACGATGACTTTCAATAAGTAGTCTTTTTCACCACTGGTCGTATGACACTCGACGATTTCATCTATACCCTGTACAGCATTTTCAAAGTCGGTCAGTGAGTCTCCGTCATGATTTTTAAGTGTGACGTAGATAAATACCGAGACACCTAAATTCAGTTTTTTGCTGTTTAGTAGGGTTACCTTACCGATAATGATCCCATCAGCTTCCATGCGTTTAACCCTGCGCCAACAAGGGGTGTGAGATAATCCAACACGCTGACTCAAATCAGCCATTGAGACGGTGGCATCCTGCTGCAATACTCGCAGTATTTCACGGTCAAACTTATCTAATTTCATGCACATTTATTCCATCGTTTTTATGATAATTATTATATCGCAAAATAAATTCTAGGATAAGCATCCTAGTAAAATAGTCATCGGTATTTTTGAATTTCAGTTTATAAATGGCTTCAGTGAACATAGCAAGGCTTGTCCTCACATTGATCCGTTACACTTGGCCAATTCACCACACTAAAGTAAAAGGGACCCAATGTCAGTTTTCGATCACGCTGAATTCGATAATCACGAACATGTAGCATTTTATCATGATGAAGCATCAGGGCTCAGTGCAATTATTGCTGTACATAATACTCACCTAGGGCCTGCGTTAGGCGGCTGTCGAATGTGGCCTTATATTAATAGTACGGAAGCACTTACCGACGTGCTGAGACTATCAAAAGGCATGACCTACAAAGCCGCCATGGCAAATATTGCATTGGGCGGTGGAAAATCTGTGATCATTGGGGACCCAAGACGACAAAAGACACCCGAAATGATGGAAGCCATGGGCAAGTTTGTCGACTCACTAGGCGGGAAATATTTTACCGCCGAAGATTCAGGTATCGCGGTCACCGATTTGAAATCGATGGCAAAACATTCCGAATATATTGCTGGGGTAGATGCGCAGTATCATTATGCGGGTGAAACACCAGATGGTAATCCTGCTCCCTCTACGGCTTATGGCGTGTTTGTTGGCGTGCAAGCATCGGTAGAGCATGGATTAAATAGAAGCCTAGAAGGCGTTACCGTAGCCATACAAGGCATGGGGCACGTGGGCTATCGCTTAGCTCAGCATCTACGCAATGCCGGAGCAAAACTCTTTGTGGCAGATATCTATCCAGAAGGGGTTGAGAAAGCGGTGAAAGAATTGGGCGCAACTGCTGTTGCACCAGAAGACATATTAAGCCTAGATGTAGATGTATTAGCACCTTGTGCGCTTGGTTCAGCAATAAATGATCAGACATTACCATTAATTAAAGCAAAAGTGATTGCGGGAGCGGCTAATAACCAGCTTGCCAGAGAAGAAATAGGCGACCTTTTGGTAGAACGCGGCATACTTTACGCCCCTGACTACGTGATAAATGCCGGTGGTATCATCGATATTTATCATCAGCGTATGGGCGCTAGTAGCAACAATGCATTGAAAACACACATCGAAGAGATTGGCGCTACGTTAAAGCTGATTTATCAGCGGGCTGAACAGGAAAATTGTGCGACGAGTCGTGTGGCAAATGCGATGGCAGAAGAACGATTTTCGAATAAGGGTTGAAAGTTACGGAGCAAATCGTCATAATGCGCCCCGCGCTTCAGACAGCAAGAATTTGCTGACTTGAATCAGGTTTCGTTTTTAATCGAAAATCCGTTTTGCGCTTCTATGGTGGGCTTTTGGTCCTCCCGCAATGATACTCTGTGAATCCGGTCAGGCCTGGAAGGGAGCAGCCGCAGCAGACGACTCATGTGCCGGGATGTGGCTGGAGGCCTGCCACCCAATCCCCCCACATTATCACACCGCTGCTTTTTCTTTATCTTGTGGCTTTGTTTCCGAATTATTTAAAAACTTAATCGCTTTATCCACGGCATGGGCAACGTTCATTTCCATTTGATTGCGTTCACTTTGTGGTAGATAGAAAGCCATATCTACCTCGTAACGGATATAGCGAGGCGGTACTTGGTTTAGCGCTAAGCAGCATACATCAGCAAGGTAATCTGGGCTCTTTTCAGTATCTAAGCCTAGCTCAGTTAACCGTTCTAATACGAGATGTTCGTAATAGTTATGAATATCATCATCTAACTTCATGTTCTTTACCCTTTAAGAAAGCGGGGAGGAAAAGTAGTGAAAGTGACTTCCCTGCCCAAAGTGCCCTAAGTAACGTATAGACGGAATTTGCCTGTTGTCGAGTTAAACTGGTTAAAAGTATAAAGACGATTCCTTTTAGGCCGAGTTTAAATATCATCAAGCAACTGAACAGTGCTCAGTAAAAAATTCAACCAGAGTTTGTTTTTTGTTCGCATTAACGTTGCTGTGACATACAAAATACCTGACTTAAAACTTAAAACTATAAAATAGAACAAAAAAAGTTCAGCTGCTTAACGCTGATATATGTCGTTCATCGATTATGTCTTTTTTGTGAAATCATGAAAATCTATAAATAACAGTTGGTTATGTGCACTGGTATGGTGCATCCGCTGCAATTCATCGTATTAGGGGTTGTAAACTTTGTCAAAAGAGTGTCAATTATACTTGCGAATAATTCTTTAAATTCGTATATAAAACAATCATTTAGGTTGCCTTTAGTCTGTTTTTAGATTTTCTAAAGGGTAGCTTAAAAATAAATTTGCACACTAAAGCAAAACCAGGGAAACAAACATGAAATATAATAAAACGCTAACGGCACTCGCCGTTGCAGCGTCGATGGGTGTGGCTGCACCAACTATCGCACAGGAATCAAAAGGTACTATCGTTGGTACTTCTGTCTCTGCTAGCACAAGCCAAGCGCTTGCTGGCGTTGAAGTGACTATCGTTAACTTAGAAACCGGTCTTACACGTACAGTAACTACTGACGCTGACGGTCGTTATACTTTTCCTCTTCTTCCACCGGGTAACTACAGCCTAACTGCGAAAAAAGCAGGCTTTACAGTAGCCCAACAAGAACGCTTCACCGTTCGCCCCTCAGCGCGTACTAACCTTGATGTAACATTAGAGTCTGGTGATATTGAGCGCATCGCCGTAAGTGGTACTGCACTTTCCACAATTGACGTTACGTCTAGTGAATCGCAGTTATATGTAGACCAAGATTTCATTGCAAAAGTTCCAGTACCCCGTGATATTTCTTCTGTAGCACTACTTGCTCCAGGTACGGTATCGGGTGACTCTGACTTTGGTAACTTTGCTTCATTCGGTGGTTCTTCTGTAGGTGAGAACGTTTACTACGTAAACGGTATCAACGTAACAAACTTCCGTAACGGGCTTGGTGGTTCAGAACTTCCATTTGAAATGTACGAGTCATTCGAAGTTAAAACAGGTGGTTATTCTGCGGAATACGGCCGTTCTACTGGTGGTGTAATCAACGCACGTACTAAGAGTGGTAGCAACGAATTCAAATGGGGCGCGAGCGCATATTATGAGCCATCAGCTCTTCGTGCACATCAACCAGACGTTTTCTACAGAACCGCTGAAGATGCAGCGGAAGCTGGCAGTGACTACTACGTAGTTAACAAAGACGATGAAACGGGTGAAACTAACGTAAACCTATGGGCAAGCGGTGCAATCATCGAAGACAAGCTCTTCTTCTTCGGTTTGGTTAACCAAAAAGTTCGTCAACGTGATTACTCTGGTACTGCGATTACGTATGACCGCGAAGGAAATGACACACTAATCAGTGGTAAGCTAGATTGGTATATCACGCCAGAGCATATTCTTGAAATAACCGCTTGGGACAACAAGGAGGAGTTAGATTCAGAAAAATTCCTTTATGATGTGGATACAGGCGAAGTTGGTGCTACTCAAGGTGAGTATACACTTGAACGTGGTGGTTCGACATGGGGTGCTCAGTACACAGGTATTCTTACCGATGACATCACGGTAAGTGCACAATACTCAGTGAATAAAGCAAGTTACAGCAACTTGAACGCTGGCTCAAACCCACTAGGTGACGCGCCGGTAGTTTACGATCGCTTTACTGGTGTTGAATACGGTGCATTCGGTCTATTTACTCCTTCAATCCAAGAAGATAAGCGTACGGCAATGCGCTTTGACGTTGAATGGTATGTAAATGCTGATCACGTACTTAAATTCGGTATTGATAACGAAGACCTTGAAGCCACTGAGAATACTCAGCGTGCTGGTGGGGTAGCTTATCGCTATGAAAACTGTGGAGCGGACCTAGATGAGGCTGACAACGAAAATTGCGCAGTACGTCAAGAATTCTACATTAACCAAGGTGATTTCGAAACCAAGAGTTTCGCATACTATGTGGAAGATACTTGGACGGTAACAGACAATATCACTGCACGAATTGGTCTTCGTAACGAAACGTTTGAAAACTACAACAAAGCTGGCGACAAGTTTGTAGACGTTAGCGACCAGTGGGCGCCACGTTTAGGCATAAGCTGGGACGTAAAAGGCGACGGCGAAAGTAAAGTATTCGCTAACTACGGTCGTTACTTCCTACCAGTAGCAACAAACACTAACATCCGTCTTGCTGGTGATGAGCTTTACACACGTCAACTTTTCGAAGTTGAATCTATCAATGCTGATTTCACTCCAGTACTTGGAGATGCGCTTGGAGGTTTGACTGTATACGGTGACGGTACACTTAAGAGTACAACTGAAACTGTGAATGCAGATCTTGATCCTATGTATCAAGACGAGTTTATCTTGGGTTACGAGCAAGTAATCGATGAGTCTTGGAGCTTTGGTGTTAAAGGTACCTATCGTGATCTTAAGAGTTCCCTAGAGGATATTGCAATAGACGCCGGTTTTAATACATTCCTAGAAGAAACAGAAGGTAGCAGTTGTACACTTTGTTCTGGTTTCCATTACTACGTTTTAACTAACCCTGGTAATGATGTAACTATTACAACTGACCCAGATGGTGATGGTCCACTAGCTCTAGATACTTATACTATCCCAGGTGATTACCTTGGCTACCCAGAAGCCATTCGTAAGTATGCTGCTGTTGATGTTACCGTTGACCGCGCTTGGGACGAAGAGTGGATGATGAGCTTTACATATACGTGGAGCCACAGCTGGGGTAACAACGAAGGTGCGGTTCGTTCAGACAACGACCAAACTGATGCTGGTTTAACCACTAACTTCGACCAACCAGGGCTACTAGATGGCGCATACGGTAACCTACCAAACGACCGTCGACACGCTGTTAAGATTACCGGTGCTTACCAGGTATTTGAAAACTTTACGCTTGGTGCTAACTTCCGTTGGACTTCAGGCCGTCCATTGAACTCATTCGGTTTCCACCCAACCGATGTTTTTGCATCTTTGTATCAAGCTGAATCTTTCGTTAAAGACGGCGAACTTGTAACTCGTGGTTCTCAGGGTACTACGCCAAATACCTGGAATCTTGATTTGAGTGCAAAATACCTTATCGAACTTGAGCAAGCAGATGTCGCACTTCGTGCAGATATCTTCAACGTGTTCAATAACGATGAAGCAACGCAGTTGAATGAAGTGAACGAGCGTTTTGCTGGTTATACTGATGCAGGTGGTTATGCGGGTGAATATAACCCGTCTTACGGCCTACCAACTTCTTTCCAAACGCCACGTTATGTGCGTTTCAGTGTAGAAGTTAACTTCTAAGACATACGTTAAAGAAGGAAAAGCCCAGCTTAACGCTGGGCTTTTTTTTAGATGAAATTATGAATATAGAATTAAAGAAACTTATTGATGCCTCAAAAGCATTAGATAAAAACGCAGTTAGCGAGGTGGTTACCTTTCTTCTAGAAAGGCAAGTCGTCCTTAAGGACAATTGGCTGGGCGTAGCCCGTGTATGTATGAGTGTCGGTAACTATAGCCTTGCTATACAAAGTATCGAGCGATTGGTAGGTGAATGCCAAGAGCTACCCACTGTACTTCAAGGGCTAGGAATACTCTCAGATTGCGGTAATACGAACCAAGCATATGAAATTGCGGATAGCATGCTTAAGCATAACCCATCTCTTGTACCTATTCAGCATACGAAAGGCGTGCTTGCCTATCAAACGGGGAAGCTGGAAGAAGCCAAATCGCTTTTCTACAACGTTGTAGAAAAATTGCCTTTAGCGGGAGAAGCATGGCATATGTTATCTACCTTGGCCGATACCGAAGAAGAGTATATATCAATACGAAAAGAGCTTGAAAACTTAAAGCCTAGCGTTGATAAATTACCGAATAATACAGCAAAAGCGACATTCTATAATGCACTGGCAAATGTTATTGCTCATACTGATTCTAATGATGCAGCACTTGATTGCTATAACGATTGCGCGAGAGTTATGAAAGCAGTGGTACCGTCAAATGTATTACCCTTTACTTCTATTGATACCTTCAATAACGCGGTAGGCGGATTACCTACGAATGAGAGTAAAGAATCTGTGATGTCTCCAATATTCGTTTTAGGCCTTCCACGTTCCGGGACCACACTACTAACCCAGTTATTATGTGTCCACCCTGAAGTAACCAGTATTGGTGAAGCGGATACATTCTCTCTAGCGTGTGACTTGGTTTTAAAACAGCGTAACTGTCTAGAGCAACCAGATGCGCTATCACACGTTACTGACTCTCAAATCATTGAAATAGCATCAATGTATACCTCAATGTGCGAAGAACTCTGCGGTAGAACACAATTCGTCGTAGATAAAAGTCTAAATAATCTGCAGTATGTAGCACTAATAAAGAGAGTTTTTCCCAACGCGATACTCATTTTCACTGAGAGAGAGAGTAATGCCAACGCGTGGTCAATATTCAGAACCTTTTTCAGTAAAGGCATGGGATGGACTTGGAGCGTTTCGTCAATTAACCAGGTAGTTCAAGCGGCACAGAATTACGTTGATGAATGTACTAAAAAAACCGCAGAAAGAATGTTTCGTATTCAAATTAGCGAGCTATCCTCTTCGCCCGAAGAAAAGTTAGCCCCCATTCTGTCTGCTTTGGGTCTAGCGTACTCAGATAACCACAACAAGTTTTATTTACAAGAGATCTCTCTGAGAACAGCAAGTATGTCTCAGGTTCGCCGCCCGTTAAAGTCAAATATGAATGACAAAGGAAATATTCCAAAAGGGTTTAAGTAACTGCATTTTTTTGTACGATTTCGTTAAATTTTAATTATGCGTAATAAATTAATTCGTTGGTCACATCAAGTGCATTGAAAAGCAAAGTGCTGTAATTATCTTTAAGGGCTTAAAGGTGAAGTGACTTCACCTTTAATCTCTCATGCCTACAACAACGTAAGTGTTATTTGTACAATATACTTAAAATATCTTTTAATTTTTTCTCTACTTCTTGTTTATTTTTAGAGTGGTTTATGTGCATTTATTGTTAATGTAAATTTTCATTTACAATTATTTCCTTTTATTCGCAAAAAAAATTGAACTTTCCGTTTATCTCAGGATTTCGTCAGTTGACCGATTTGTATTCTTGTGGTTATTATCTTAAAGAGGCTTTAAGCCTTGCTAATAATAATGTCGCTAAAAAGCGATGAATACACACACTAATACGATTAGTGGTCCAGGGAGACAATACATGTTTAATAATTCTAAACTGGCTACGTCAGTGAAGCTTGCTTGTGCATTTGGTTCAGTCATGGCCATTTCTGCTAGCAACTACGCGCTAGCACAAGAAGAAGCAACGACAGAAAAAGATGCAGAAGAAGTAGTTGAGAAAATCCAGGTCACTGGTTCTCGTATTTCTCGCGTAGATTTAGAAGCCACCCAACCCATTAGTTATATCGACGATAGCTACATTAAAGATCGCGGTATGACTAACGCTATCACCGCGGTACTAGATTTACCGGGTGTGATTGCAGGTGTTACCCCTGAAATTGGTGGAAATACTGCTGCGAATGGCCAAGCCCTTGGCCAAAACACCATTAGCTTATACGGCTTAGGTTCACAACGTACACTTACGCTTATTAACGGTAGTCGTTTTATTTCGAGTAACTCACCAGTAGGCGGAGGCGGTGCGCCAGGTGGCCAGGTTGATGTTAACAACATTCCTGTTGCTTTGATCGACCGCGTTGAGGTAATGAAAGTTGGTGGTGCGCCAGTTTACGGTGCCGATGCCGTAGCCGGTGTGGTTAACTACATTCTGAAAAAAGACTATGAAGGCGCTGAGTTTTCATATGACTATACTTCGTTCAATGGAATAGCGGCTGACAATTCATTCCGCGCGCTTATCGGCGGTAATTTCGCTGAAGACAAAGGTAATATTGTTGTTGCGCTTGAGTACAATGAAACAGAAAATATCGCTGCTCGCGATGTGCCTGGACTTGCGAATGACTGGGGTAGCTTCACGCCAGCAGACGGTAACGGTGTTGAGAACGATGATGGCGAAGTACCAGCGAACCAAGTGTTATTGGTACCAGACCCACGTGCCGGTATCTTGTCATTCAGTGGCCTAGTAACGCCAGGTTCAACGGCAATTACTAACTTTGGTTTAGGAGCTTGGGGCGACGGTAACTTTTATCAATTCGACCCAGCCGGCTCTGGTAGCTTGGTATCTTACGATCCAGGTGTTGCTACAGGTAACGCAGTTTGGGCGTCAGGTGGTGACGGCTTAAACCTGCTAGAAACCAATACAGCGCGTGAAGGCTATGAACGTTATAACTTATCTGTTATTGCCAACTATGAGCTGGCAGAAGATTTAAACCTAGAAGTGACGGTTTTCTCAAACCGCTCTGATGCAGGAAACCAAGGTTACCAAGCACTTCAGTACAATTCAGGTGTATTCGGTGGTTCGGGTGCAGCGCTTAGCTTCAATACCTCAAACCCTTACTTAACCACTGACACTCGCACGCAACTGGAAGGTTTGCTAGGCGGAGAAGGCGATTTCTATTATCACCGTGGTTGGGTAAACTTAGGTCAACGTGAAATTATCAACGAATCGTCGGTAAACAGCTACCGTGCTGAATTAACCAGCTTCTTTGATGTGGGCGACAGAACCTTCGATTGGGCACTTTCATACCAGAAAGGTATCAGTAGTGTTTATTCACAAGATCAGGGCCTAAACATTCCTAAGTTCTTTGCTGCGTTAGATGTGGGTGTTAACCCAGAAACTGGCCAGATTGACTGCTTGTACAACTACACGGATGACTACGAAGGTGGCTTCGTTGCAGAGAATCATGGTTTGACTGATTCTGAGAACATTTTAGGTGCTCAAGGCACCTGTTCTCCGCTAAATCCGTTTGGTACTCCAACAGACGCGTCACTTGATTACATCAAATACAACGACCAAGGCCAAACGCGTATAGAGCAGTCTATTTTGGCGGGTTATTTAAGTGGTGAAATCTTCGACCTACCGGCGGGTGGTGTCGGTTTTGCAACAGGCTTCGAGCGTCGTGAAGAATACGCAGAGTTCCGTCCAGACGGCTCAGCCGAATTAGTCGGTCTTTCTGATAACTCCACAGCGGGTGGTTATACAACGCAAGACGTTTATGCTGAAGCGATTATCCCTATCATTTCTAGTGACATGGATATTCCAGGGTTGCATACGTTAAGTGTTGATACGTCTTATCGTTATATTGATAACGATCGTTCAGGCGAAGATAGCATTTGGGCTGTTGGTCTAAACTATCGTCCAATTGAAGAAGTGATGGTGCGTTACAACATTACCGAAACGGTACGTGCGCCGGCAATCACAGAGCTATTCTTGCCTGTGGTCGAGTCTTCTCAGTTTGCTACCGACCCTTGTGATGCGCGTAATCTAGAAAGTGGCCCTAACCCAGATGTTCGTCAAGCGAACTGTGCGGCTGAAGGTTTACCGACAGACTTTGCAAGTATTGCGCAAAATGCATCTCGTCGTGGTTTCACAGGTGGTAACGATTCACTTGCGAACGAAGAAGCGAAAAGCATGAACGTGGGTATTATCTATACGCCGGGTTGGGCTGAAGGGTTAGACTTCTCATTCGACTATATCGATATTGAACTAACCAATGCAATTGTATCTTTCACGCTAACTGACATTATGAACGCGTGTTACGATGCAACAGATTATCCTAACCGTTTTTGTGACCAGTTCGAACGTGAAGCAGATGGCCAGTTACCTGCGCTTAACGCCTTTACATCTGGTTACGTAAATGCTGCACTTCGTAACTTTAAAGCGGCTGAATATACAGCAAACTACAAGAACGATTTAACGGATTACCCACTCATTGGTGACTACTTTGACGGCGATGACGGTTCGTTATCGTTCCGCTTTAGCTTCTTCAAGCTCATTCAGGACGAAATTTCGAATACGGGCTTCGATTTTACCGACGACCATGGTGAATTCGACAATCCAGACCTTATCGCAAACGGGCAAATTACTTACTCTGTAGGTGATTTAACTACCTTCTTGGATATCAATTATACTGACCGTACTTCGCGTAACGTAAATCAAACGCCGTACCAGTATATTGACCAAAATGGTAACCCGTACACTGAAATTCCATCTCGTACATTGTTCGATTTTGGTGCAGTCTATTACGTATCTGAAGAAGTTTCAGTTCGTGCATCAGTACAGAACCTGTTCGATTGGTCAGCAAGTCCTAAAGAAACTGCTGTCGGTCTGTGGTCATACGGACGTACATACAATGTTGGTTTAACCGCGCGTTTCTAATACCGCGAAATAAGCTGATTAAAAAGCCTGCATATGCAGGCTTTTTTTTTAAAATTAATTTCGTTAACACAGACTTCACTTATCACATTTTGGTGCAAGTAATATAAACCTGCTCTATTTTGGCGCGTATTAAGCCTAAAAATAAGTAATTTCTTCTTAATGGGTTTTGCATACTTATTCGCCAGTGCCGCTATTATAGAAACTCGTAGTAAAGATAACTTCGAGTCTTTTAAGCACATTTGCAAGAATGATGAGGGGTTTTTAGCGCTTTTTATTGAAAACGTTTACCTAAATAAAAATGGATGAATAACGACAAAAATTGAATCGTTTAAGACACTTTTTGCCATAGTGAAAGACATTGGAATGAAAACTGCACGCTTATTGACCAAGCGGAGCAAAATCTATGTGGTGTAAACAGGCTGTTACTTGACTCCACGTTACATTCCATGTGAGTATACTACGTTCGTAGTACTGGCGATTGTCGTCGGTGCTGCATTCCTGAAACAAAATTGTAAAAGTTTTATAAGCCCCTTGCCGAGTGGTTATCATTATCGGCGAGGATTCAAATAAGAAATTTGGTTGGGAACTATGTCCAAAATGAGCAAGAGAACTCTTATTGCTTCTACTGTTATGGGTGCATTCGCACTAACAGGTAGCGCAGTCTCTGCAGATACGCTTGACGAACTTCATAAAGAAGAAGCGAAAATCCACGCGGCTGCAGCGAAATCTCAAGAAAAAATCAACACGTTGTTTGAGCAATCTCAAGAATTACTTGTTGAGTATCGTCAAACAGTAGATGAGACAGAAAACCTTAAAATCTACAATGACTATATCGCAAGCCTAGTTGCAGATCAGCAACGCGGTATTGATTCATTACAACGTCAAATCGACAGCATCGAGCAAACTAAGCAGGGCATCGTTCCTCTTATGTTCCGCATGATCGACAGCCTAGAGCAGTTTATCAAGCTTGATCGTCCTATTCATTTAGAAGAGCGTCTAGAGCGTGTTAACCGTCTTCGCGACGTTATGGCAAACTCTAACGTAACTGTATCTGAGCAGTTCCGCCAAGTTATCGAAGCATATCTTGTGGAAGTTGAATACGGCACTAAGATCAACTCTTATCAAGGGACGATTGATGACGCAGGTACAGAGGTTACTGTTGACTTCTTTAACCTTGGTCGTGCAGCACTTGTCGCTCTATCTCTAGACCAATCTCATGCATGGGTTTGGAATAATGAGAGCCGCGCTTGGGAAAAACTAGGTGATGAGTACCTTTCATCAGTTGTTGATGCAGTTAAAATGGCCAATGGCGTCATTCCTGCAGACCTAATCAAACTACCTATTAGTGCAGCGGAGTAATAGTTAATGAAACCAGTATTCAAATCTCTTTTAGCCGCTGCTACGTTCGCAGTTGCAGCAACCGGAGCTCAAGCTCAGGAAGCAAAGAGCCTGAAAGAACTGCTTGAACAGGTTCAGGATAACCGTGTTTCTGAAACACGTATTAATAAACAACGTGAAGCTGAGTTCCAAGCAGCACGTGCTGATAAGCAAGCGCTTCTTCGCAAAGCGCAAAGCGAACTTAAAGCAGAGCAAGGTCGTGGTGACCGTCTTCAAAAGCAATTTTCTGACAACGAAGTCACGTTGAACGAAAAATCTGCTGAGCTAGACCAAGCTACTGGTACGCTAGGCGAAATGTTCGGTGTTGTTCGTCAAGCCGCTTCTGAAGCTTATGGCCGTGTATCAACCTCTATCGTTAGTGCACAATTCCCAGGTCGTAGCCAGTTCCTAGCTGAAATGTCTGAAGATTCTAAAGGTCTTCCAAACATTCAAGAACTTGAAGATCTATGGTTTGCGCTACAGAAAGAAATGACAGAAGGCGGTGAAGTAGTTCGCTTCACAACTGAAGTTGTTAACCTTGACGGCGGTTCATCACAGCAAGAAGTTGTTCGTATCGGTACTTTCAACCTTGTTGGTGCAGACGGTTACCTAACGTACGATGCTGAAAACGAAATTGTTCAGCCTCTAGGTCGTCAGCCAGATGGTCACTTCGTAGCGTCTGCTGAAGATCTTGTTGATGCGACGTCTGGTCTTGTTCCTTTCTATGCTGACCCTTCTCAAGGTGCAATCCTTGGTCTATTGAAGCAGAAAGCAACAATGTCTGAGCGTTATCATGCAGGTGGTCCAGTAGGTTACACCATCACTGCTATGCTAATTATCGGTCTACTTATTGGTCTTTATAAGCTAATTACGTTAACCATCGTTGGTGGCAAAATGCGTTCACAGCTTAAGAACCCAGGTAGCCCATCTGAAGGTAACCCTCTAGGTCGTATCCTAAAAGTTTACCAAGAAAACAAAACTGCTGATGCAGAAAACCTTGAGCTTAAGCTTGATGAAGCGATTCTTCGTGAACTTCCACGTATTGAAAGCGGCATTAACGTAATCAAGATTTTCGCTGCTATCGCGCCTCTACTTGGTCTACTAGGTACAGTACTTGGTATGATTGCCACCTTCCAAACAATCACATTGTTCGGTACAGGTGACCCTCGTATGATGGCAGGAAGTATCTCTATGGCTCTTGTAACTACTGCTCAGGGTATCATCGCGGCATTGCCACTGATTCTTACTCACAGCATCGTAGCTTCTCGTAGCAAGTCAATCATCCACATTCTTGATGAGCAAACTGCGGGTATCGTAGCTGCTCACTCAGAGTCGGAGAAAGCGTAATATGAATTACCTGATTGGATTATTTGAATCGGTCAGGGACTTTATCGCTACCGGCGGTGACGTGCTGTATTTCGTTGCTGCCGCGCTCTTTCTCATGTGGGTTTTAATGATTGAGCGTTACTGGTATTTAACCTCGGTCTTTCCAAAGGTGAAGAAATCTATCATCCAAAATTGGGACGCCCGAGCTGATACCACATCATGGTATGCGCATAGAATCCGTGACGCGTGGATTTCTCAAGCGTCAGATGCACTGAACGCGCGAATGCTGATTATACGTACCATTATTGCAATGTGTCCGTTAATCGGGTTACTAGGAACAGTAACCGGTATGATCGGTGTATTCGAGACAATGGCAACACAGGGCACCAGTAACGCCCGTCTAATGGCAGCTGGTATCTCTATGGCAACAATTCCTACAATGGCAGGAATGGTCGCCGCGCTATCTGGGCTGTTTATCAGTTCTCGTCTTGAAGCGAAAGTGAAGCTGGCACGAGAAGGGCTAGTTGATAGCCTGCCACATCATTAGAGAGAGAGATTATGGCTCGAAAAGTCAGAACCGAGGAAGAAGATGCACAGATCGACATGACGCCCATGTTGGACATCGTGTTTATCATGCTTATCTTCTTTATCGTTACCACTGTTTTCGTTAAAGAAGCAGGGATTGAAGTTAATAAGCCAGATGCGAGCCAGGCGGTCCTTCATAAAAATGCGAATATCTTCATAGCAGTTACAGAAGATGGCAGCGTTTGGTTGGATAAACGTGAAGTGTCGCCGGACAGCGTTAGAGCGAATATTGAACGACTGCTTACCGAGCAGCCAACAGACTATGTAATCATTCAAGCTGATGTTAAAGCGAAGCATGGTTTGGTAGTTGAAATTATGGACCAAGTTAAAGCCGCTGGCGTTAACCGAGTCTCGGTAGCAGCAAGGGGTTAAGATGTTACGTATAATTGTATCTATATTGCTAGGTGCTGGTGTTGCATTTGCCCTTTTCGTATTGATGGCTAAGCTGATTGAAAACTCAGCGCGGCCAGCAGACGAAGTACCTGAAGCACCGGTAATCGATATTGTGATGCAGGAACCAGACGACCAGACGCAAACGCGTCAACGTGTTCCGCCTCCACCTCCGCCTCCGCCGCAACAGCCTCCTAAAATGGAACCTGTTGAGCCAGAAGCGGCTGAACCAGATGCAGATGGATTTAGCTTAGCTATTCCAGCTGTAGACACGGGTGGTGTTGGTGTAAACATTGGTGGTGTTGGTGCCATGCAGCGTGACGGTGACGCCACGCCTATCGTTCGTATCGATCCTAAGTATCCACCTCAAGCTGCCCGTGACGGTAGAGAAGGTTGGGTAAGATTGTCTTTCACTATCAACGAGGTTGGTGGTGTTGAAGATATCGAAGTAATCGAAGCAGAACCTAAGCGTATATTCGACCGTGAAGCACGTCGTGCTCTACGTAAGTGGAAATATAAGCCTAAGATCGTAGATGGCAAGCCGGTTAAACAGCCAGGCATGTTTGTTCAGCTAGACTTTAAACTGGAGCAATGATCATGATGAAACGTAAATTCAAAATGTCAGCCGTTGCTTTGGTGCTAGGTGCAGGTGCTGTATTCAGTGCACCTGCGGCACTAGCCCAGTCATCACCTGTTGTTTGTCCGGGTTACGAGAAGGGCAAAACAACGTTAGTGGGTGAGCGTACTGGTAAAAAAGTACAAAAAGCGTTTGAAGCTTATAATGAAGATCGCATCGATGAAGCATTAAATATTCTTTATGAAATCGATCCTTCTGAAGACTTCGACAAAGCCTATGTTGACCGTTTCATTGGTAACCTTCTTGCATCGCAAGAAGGCCAAGGCGGTAAAGCAATGGGTTACTTAGTTAGCTCAGTTGAAAACAAAGTACTTAATGACACAGAGCATTCTCAAACACTAAAATTAATTGGTGATTTGAGCATGCAGGAAACGAAGTATACTGATGCGATTAAGTGGTATAACGCATGGATGGACTTTACGTGTAAAGAAGATCCAGACGTTTATACTCGTTTAGCTCAGGCGTACTATGAGTCTGGTCAATTAGACAAAATGGTAGAGCCTGCTGATAAAGCGATTGCGCTTTATGAAAAGCCGAACAAAAACCCTTATGTGCTTAAGCTTACCTCATTCTATGAACGTAAGATGTTTGCTCAAACGGTAGAAGTTGCAGAAGAGTTAGTGCGTAACTTCCCTGAAGAGCCACGTTGGTGGACGCAGTTAGGATTTTTCTACCTTACGGTAGAGGATTACAAAAAAGGTTTATCTACCTTTGAAATTGCGTACAACGAAGGTTTTCTTAAGAAAGCGAACGAGATTAAGACACTTGCTCAGTTGTTCCAAACAAACGGTATGCCTTACAAGGCAGCTAAAATTTTGGAAAAACACGTAGCGTCAGGTTTGCTTGAAGATGATGCTGATATGATTGCTAACATTGCGAATGCATATCACCAGGCGAAGAACTACGACGACGCCGCTAGCCTATACGGAAAAGCAGCAGCGAAAAGTTCAGATCCTGAGCATTACAGAAAACAAGGCACGCTTTTGCTAGTAGCTGAAGATTATAAAGGTGCAATCAAGGCCTTAAATCAAGCGCTAGAACGTGGTGCTGAAGACCCTGAAAAGATTCACTTCACTCTAATGGAAGCGAATTTCTACGCGGGTAACTTCAAAGCGGCTTATAACCACGTGCAACAAGCTAAAAAGGATCGCTCGCTACGTCGTAACGCGTCAGCTTGGGAACCGTACATTAAAGAAAAAGCGAAAAACCGCGGTATTAATATCTAGTTTTTGCTTTGATAGTGTCGTTAAAAGCCTCCTTAGTGGAGGCTTTTTTGTGTCTGCGACTTAGCGTGTTTACCCGTTTGCAAATGTGGCTTCAAACAGAAGGTGCTTAGTATATTCCCTCAGCGTTTGAACAAGGGCTTTATTATTCGTACATCCAAAAATGTTTCGTAGTGATGGTTTATCTAAAGGATGTAAGTGAAATGCTAGTTGACGAGATAACGGCAGAGCTTGCGGTGTACCTTCAGCGGAATAGGGTACAAATCTATTAAGACTGTTTTCTAGGTGCTGGAACTCAAGTGTGTTGTGTAAGCACGCCAGCGCATAAGCGCTTTGTTCAAGGCTTTTTATGCCCCGAGTAAATCCGTTTAACCGCTTTGTATATAGCGTCTTTAGCGACGTGGGGAGTTCATCTAGCGAGGTTGGGGGAACATGGTTTTCTTGCTGAAAGATACACGCAAGTAAATCAGCTAGCTTCTCAAAGCTTTTTGACACAGGTTTTATAATTAACGCACTTCTTTCGCCACTGGCTTTATTCACTTTGTCGCCCTTTTCTACACAGGTAAAACCATTGGCCTTCCAAAATTTATTGAGCCTCGCTGATTGCCCGTAGGAAGAGGTTAAGCAATCCACCTGGTGTGCGTTTGCGGCTTGTGACAACGCGCTAACCATGTGTGAGCCCAGTCCTTTGTTTTGAAAGTCGGGGTGAACTGCAATGCGATTAATACGCCAATATAGGTGGGTAGCAACATGAGCAAGGCCTGTTATTGTGGCAAGCTTTTGAGCACTTAAATGGCCTTGTGGGCGTCTTAGCCCATTGGCAATATCGACAGCCAAGGGCGCTAAACGTTCGCTTCCTTCAATATGAATTACCGCTACACCCACAATAACCTTTTCCGCAAACGCTAAAAAGCAACGGGATTCGTGGCTGTCTAATAGACGCATTTGGTCATCTGGTGTGGTTTGGTAGTGTGCTAAAGAAAGTAACTGCATTACTTGCTGTAGCGCGGGTTCCGATAATGTATGCAGCGGCTTTTCAATTACCTGAATGGCGTTAACCATGGCGCTTGTATTATGCGTATGCAAACTTTGCGCATGGCTGTTACCAGTGTCAAACAAGCATAGGGTATTTGTTATTGTCTCTAAGCTATCTTCTGGCACCCAACGTAGAGGTTCATTTAAGTGGTAAACAGGCACCTCCCTCTGTTGCAACTTGGGTAACAGCCTTAATACAAATCCTCTTCCACTGCCTTCATAGCCATGCAAAGTGGTGCCTAACAGCCAGTTTTCCTGGGCTGCTACACACTTTGTGAGTATAGGTATAGGGAGTGAAGCGGCTTCGTCTACCACTATTAGGTCGCAATGGTGGTTAATAAGTTTGGGGTTGTCCGTTGCCATCCACTTAAGCACCCCTCCCGTTTGTTTATCCACAAAGGTGTGCTTTTCTGTCTGCTCTAGGTGGCTATTCGCTGCTTTACAGTGCTTGAATAAGTTAGCGACATTTTGATGTACGGTACTCGTTACAAAGACCGTTTGTCCGCGTTTAAGGGTGTCAGCACATATTATGCCCATTAGTGCTGATTTACCTCTCCCCCTAGGCGCAGTAATCACGGCCTTATTTTCTGTATTTTGTGACCATGCACCATAGGCCGTATGTTGCGAAGGCGTCATTACCTTGAAGAAGGCAGAATGAGGAACGTCGCTCATTTTGCTATTGTTGCCCCCGCATTGCTGTTTAATGGGGGCGAGGTATGTTTTGTTGGGACCCCATAGGGAAATGTCTTTGCTATGGTTAATGTAGTTTATCCACCGAGAAATACCGTGGCTAACCGTGCATTCAAATCCAAAAGACACTTTTTGTGCTGGCGGGGCTAAGTGCCACGTATCGAAATTGGGGCAGCACAGAATCAGGCACCCCCCGTATCGCAGTGTACCGGTGAGAGCAAGCACATCACTGGGAGAAAAACCATGGTGGCAGTACATCACCGCCACGTCGTACTCGTTACCTAAAAGGTGCTTTCTTAAGTTACTGTTCGCTTGAGCGCTGTCGGCAAGTTCATTATAGATGATGAAGGAAATGTCGAGGTCACTCTGTGCTTTTGTCGGCCGTTGCTCGAGTTGTTTCACTTTTTCTTGGCATGCCTCAAGGGTCCCCGTAATGACCAACATCCTACGATGGGTCATTTGCCATTGTTCAGTTAGGTAAGGGGAATATAGCCAGTCGTAAACAGAATTGTACGCCATAAAGAGCTTTTTTCGGTATAATCTGCGTCTATAGTAACGATTAATGCTAAGGAATTCGAATGCGCTTTCTGTCAAGACGCTTAGTTATGCCCAATGATTTAAATTATGCTAATTCTCTGTTTGGGGGGCGAGCGCTAGAATGGATTGATGAAGAAGCGGCGATATGGGCCATTTGTCAGCTAGAGACAAACTGCCTCGTCACTAAGCATATTGGCGAAATCAGTTTTGAGTCTCCTGCATTGCAAGGGGATATTGTTGAATTTGGATTAGAAACAAAAGCCGTAGGTAGAACGTCCATTACGGTAAGCTGTTTAGTTCGCAACAAAGCCACCAAGAAAACCATTTGTTTTGCAGATGATGTGGTTTTTGTCAAAGTTGATCCTGAAACTCGCCAGCCTACAGCACATGGTAAAACGCTAGAAGGGCTTAAGGCGCAAACCGACGATGAAGTTCGTCGCCTCAATTTAAATCTCGACGAATAAAAAAGGGCGATTAAAAAGAATGTAACTTGCTTAACGTGTTTGTCGACATGATGGGACATACCGTTGTTCAACGAGTTACTGGTTAATTTTTCTGGTTGACCGAGTCTATTGAACTGGTAGACTCCCAATCATTAACGTTCCTAAGTTTTAGGGGCGTTTGTTTTATACCAAGGGGTGTCCGTTTTACGGTCTGAGATCCACATCAAGTGGGAACCCTTACACCTGATCCGGATAATACCGGCGTAGGGATGGTCGACAATACAGCCGTATCCTCTTTCGCTGAGCCCGGATCTTTTTTCTTACAAAGAACAAGAGATCCTATGTACAAGAACGTTTTTACTCTTACTCTCATTGCTAGTTCACTTTCTGCATATGCACAATCTACCGATGTGCAAAATATTGATGACGCTGACGCAAGTACTCATGACATAGAGCGCATCCTAGTAAGCGGCGATTTCAGAGAGATAACGCTCGATCAACTCAGCGCTAGCGCAACCATATTGAATCAAGCACGTTTAAGTAGCCGTCAACCGTCTCATATTGACAGCGTATTAAATAGTGTGCCTAACGTTAACTTCACCGCAGGGGCGTCCCGAGGCCGGTTTATTCAAATTCGGGGAATTGGTGAGCGAAGTCAGTTTGCAGAACCTATCAACCCATCTGTCAGTTTTATTGTTGATGAGTTTGATTTCTCAGGCTTAGCGGCAGCCGGCCTTATTTTTGATACCCAGCAATTAGATGTTTACCGTGGGCCACAAGCTACACTGTATGGTACGGGCGCCTTAGCGGGTGCGGTGAAGTTATCTAGTAATAAAGTAGGTAGTGAGTCGCCCAAGTATGTTGAGGCGCGGCTAGGCAGCAAAGACAGTTATCGGGTGGAAGCGGCGGCCGGCGATGATATTAACACCGATTGGGGATATCGGGTTGCGCTGGTTCACAACCGTAGCGATGGTTTCGTAGAAAACACCTATTTAAACAGAGACGATACAAACAATATCGATGAAACTGCCATGCGCTTAAGTGTGGAGGGTAATGCCGATGAGCGAACCACACTGGCGTTCACTTACCGTTGGTACGATATCGACAATGGCTATGATGCATTTTCACTTGATAATGATAATAAAACCTTATCGGACGAACCAGGTTTCGATGAACACCAAACCCATGCGGTCAGTGCGCGCTCTACCACTCGCACTCATGCAGGTGATTTCATTCTTATTGCCACTCATGCTTCTCACAATATTGCCTATGGGTATGATGAAGATTGGACTTACACCGGTTTTCATCCGTGGGGATATACTTCGTTTGACGCCTACTACAGAGAAGTCGAAACACAAACCGGAGAAGTGCGTTTTGTATCTTCAGAAAACGCAGCGTTATTTAATGGCAAAACCGATTGGACGATAGGCGCTTTCTACAAAGGCTCGGAAGAAGCGTTATTGCGTCAATACACCTATTTAGACGGTGACTTCAGGAGTGAATATACGCCCACCACGACCGCAATATACGGGCAGACCGACACGCGCTTAAGCGATAACCTGACACTAATTGCTGGGTTAAGACTAGAAAACTATGACTTTGATTACGCAGATAACGACGGTTTAACGCGCGCATTCGATACCACCATGGTGGGAGGCAAGCTAGCGCTTCAATACACGCAAAATGATCATTTTTATTATGCGAGTGTTTCTAGAGGCTTTAAAGGTGCAGGCTTTAATACCGACAGCAGAGTAAGCGACGAACAACGGTTTTATGATGAGGAATATAACTGGAACTATGAAGTTGGGGTGAAAGGTCCGCTATTGAGTGATGTGTTAATTGCCCGCGCCGCTATTTTCTATATGGACAGAACAGATACACAGATCAGTGATTTTGATGTCATTACTCGTGACGACGGTACTGCAGGCTTCGTGGATATTATCGATAATGCAGATTTAGGCACAAATAAAGGGGCAGAACTTGAACTCGTTTGGTTAGCTCTAGAAAACTGGCAACTCAATGCAAGTGTTGGATATTTGAGTGCCACCTTCGAAGGTTATACGTTGGCTGATGGCACACAAGTAAACGAGCAACGTCAAGCTCAATCTCCAAAATGGACTGCTAACCTTTATAGTGAGTATTTACTAACGGATAGTATTACTTGGCGCGTCGATGTTGATTACAAAGACACGTATCGTTTCTCTGATGGTCATGACGTCATGGCGCCATCTACCACCTTGGTCAACTCAGAACTGTTAATTGAAAACGGACCATGGCAAACATCGTTGTGGATTCAAAACGCATTCGATAGAACCTACTACACCCGAGGTTTTGGTGGATTCAGCAATGATCCAAGAGATGAGTACGCGTTTAACGAACCATACTACCAACTGGGTAATGGGCGCCAATATGGTGTCACTGTGAAATATGAATTTTAAGGTATAAAGGAGAACGAATATGCAAGTTATGGTTGAATTGTCGTTGTACCCATTAGTCAATGAGTACATTCCTCCTATTCAAGCCTTTATTGACAGGCTTAATACCTATACAGAACTTAGCGTGACCACCTGCTCAACGAGCACGCAAGTCACTGGTGAGTATAGTGATGTACTGCCAATTCTAGGTAAGGAAATGCAACGTACTCATGAAGAAGTAGGGCAAGCTATTTTTGTGGCTAAGTTTCTCAACTTTGATGCCATGCAAGCAAGAAAGTCATCCTAGTGAGTGACTTTACTTCCAACTTTTTAAGTCAAATAGCCGCGACTTCACCACTAGAGTGGGTCGCTGTTCTATTAGCCATCGGGTATGTGCTGTTGGCAGCAAAACAAAATAGCTGGTGCTGGCTTTGTGCGTTTGTTAGTACCGCGATTTATACGTGGCTGTTTTGGCAAGTGACTTTACCTTTTCAATCGGCCCTCAACTTCTTCTATATGATAATGGCGGGCTATGGCTATTATCAGTGGTCTAAGGGCGGTACCGACAGTTCAGAAACCAAGCCTGTGCGTTCTTGGCCGCTATGGATTCATGTCACCATTGTGCCTAGTTTACTGATAGGCGCTTGGTTGTTAACCCAGGCTGCAGCTTCGCAGTTTAACAGTGATTATTTATTGCTAGATGCGTGTATTAATGTGTTAAGCGTTGTGACGACGTTTATGGTTGCGCACAAAGTGTTACAGAATTGGGTGTACTGGTTTTTCATCAATCTTGCTTCTGCCTATTTGTACTTACAAGTTGGGTATGCACTATCGGCGTGTCTGTTTTTAGGCTATGTCGGTTTTTCATTATTTGGTTACTATCAATGGCTGTTGCAATGGAAAGGGCAAAATGAACGAGAGAGACATACTGCTTCGCTTACAGAAACCACTTAAGCTTTCTACTGCCGCGACCTTACAGCGCCATCCTGCAGGGGAAGTTAACCACGTATTCCAATTGCAAGATGTTCATTTAAACGCAGCGGTAAAGTGGTTAGGTGAAGATAGCTTTAGTGGCGTTAATCGCCGCAGCCAATTTGACCTTCAACAGCAGCTAGCAGCATTGGGCGTGGCGCCTTTACCACTGTGGCTAAGTCACGACGAAACCCTGTGGGTAGAAGCCTGGGTAGAGGATACACCGAGTACTCACAGCGGTGACCAAAGCAATCAAAATAAGGCTGAGGTTAGCCCAGCGACATTGGCCTCTGTATTGGCCTATATTCATGGTGTGTCTGTGGAGGCTGAGCCGCTTAATTTAGTGAATCGTTGGCGTCACTATATCAATGCGGCTCAACTTCCAGAAGGTAGCGAACTATTAAATCGTGCCCAAGGGTTAGAAGCACAGGTCATCGAAAGCGAAGCTCGCCCTGGTGACAAGGTGCTATGTCATAATGATTTATTAAAAGGGCATGTGCTTTTTGCGCGTTGTCAGCCTCCCTTATTAATTGATTGGGAATATGCCGCAATGGGGAATCGGTATTTTGATCTGGCGTCCTGTTGCAGCATCAATCAGCTTTCTGAAAAAGAGAGTAAAACCCTTGTGACAGGTTATGCAAATACCCTAGGTATTAACCCTGACTATGCATTTGCACAGTACCAAACGCATCTTGCTATTGTGCACGTCACCGACAGCTTGTGGCGGTGCGCGATGAATAGAACTCGCTAGGTTTTTACTGATATAGATTGAAAAATCAACGCATTGATGGTTAATTAAGCATGAAGACAGTGATGGCAATAAAAAGGCTTTACCTTTTTAATGCCATCCGTATAATGCACAGCGCGCTAGGGGTGTAGTTCGAATTGGTAGAACAGCGGTCTCCAAAACCGATGG